>Ga0210011_1001785_pt1 | contig 19105 bp, 23 predicted proteins | sample CryGeymeta201502_FD_183972 | JGI IMG/M metagenome (GOLD analysis project Ga0210011, IMG submission 183972) | Groundwater microbial communities from Crystal Geyser aquifers in Utah, USA - Crystal Geyser metaG 2015-02 (SPAdes) (version 2) | ecosystem: Environmental > Aquatic > Deep subsurface >...
GCCCGTCAAGGGACGGCCCGAAGCGCCTTACATCCGTTTTAACGGATGATGATATAGTCCACCCCATTAAGAAATTAGTGGATAAGTGTAACCAATTGGTCGTCGGTTCGAATCCGACCCCGGGAGCCAAGAGAGACGAAGCGACGCGAGAACGTCGCTTTTTCTATAATCTAAGCCGAATTTTTCCGGTTCTAACCTTGTTAATTTAGCGTTGTAAATTTCGGCGTTGTCATAGATAGGCAAAAGCCATTTATGTAAGTAAATATGGACTTTTTTGTCCTTTATTTCTCGGTTCGAACCTAAGTCGGCCAGTATCTCTTTTTTTGTTGTTTTGTCGCCCTCGACAAACTTCTTTTTGCCATAAGTAGCAAAAATGAATTTTTCTTTTGTTAGCTCTATCAAATCGTTTTCCGTTTCTTTTTTATTATCAATTTTTTGTAATTTTTCCAGCTCTTTTTTAAGAGTAATTTTTTCTTTCAAATATTCCTCGTCGTCAATCAAGTTCTTCGCTCTCATCATAGTTAAGCTGGATAATTGAGCCTCTAATTCCTTTGCTCTATTATCCTTGTTTGCCTTTATTTCTTTGTTTTGAGCCTGTGCTTGTCCTTTTTGGGTATCTAAATAGTCCAAAGCCCATTCAAGAAATAGAGGGTTGATTTCGAGCTTGTGGAGCCTTCCGACGACTTCATCCGTTATGTCATTTTCTTCAACTGAACCTTGTCGGCAATTCGCTTCTTTTTTCTTGTGGGTGCAATGATAATAATCATAGCCTTTGACTTCTTTTTTAGCTTTTAAATATTTTGTTTTATGTTCGGCGGTTATTCCGCAACCGCAAACAGCACACTTGAACATACCGGAATAAGCGAAGTTGTGCTTTTGTGGTCGCCGTTTACAGCCCCTTAACCCGAGTATTTCTTGAATACGGTTAAATTCGTCCAAGGTGATCAAAGGCTTATGTCTGCCTTTACTTTCCTTGCCGTTGTAAACGATTACGCCGGTGTAAAATGGATTTGAAAGCATTTTATACCAAACCGAACGAGCCAAAGGCCCGCCCCCGATTTTTCTCTTTTTAACAGTCCTATAATTCCATTCGTTATTTAGGATATTCAAAACCTCTTGGGCGGTGTAGGCTCCTGTTAACATTAAGTCAAAGGCCTTGCGAAGCAGAATTGACCGTTTCTTGTCGGTGATTATCGTCCTTTGTCCTTTTTCTAACCTCATATCATTCAAATAGCCCTCCGGAGCTAAGCCCGGAAGCCAGCCGAGAGAAACTTTCTTTTCCAAACCTCTTTTTACATCCTTGCCCAATTTTGACGAGAAATATTGCGATTGGCTCAAAGCCAACTGCAACATCATGATCCCCTCGGGGCTATTGTCAAAATTATATGAGCCAAATTTCAAATCGTCTATGATTCCAGTTCTAACTAAATATGTAATAGTGGAAGCGTCAATTTCATTTCGGCTCAACCTATCGGGGTGCCATGCAATAATTCCGCTGGCTTCGCCCAATTTAATGCGTCTGGTCATATCCTCAAAAACAGGCCGATTATACGGCTTGAAAGCGGAATGCTTTTCTTCCAATATATCGACAATATCCAAGTCGGGAAAAACTTTTCTGACGCTGTCTTTTTGACTCTCAATAGATAAAGCCTGCCGTTCCTCGCCCTCAGTGGACTTGCGGACATAAGCAAAATATTTAATTGTGTTTATTTCGTTCTTCATCTAGTTTTTTTAAACATTTTAATTCTTCTTTAGAAAATGGACTGTAAACAATATTTCCTAAAATAACCATATCCATACATTGAGAATATGCTTCATCATAACTTATTTTTTTATCAAAGACTTTTTTATAAAGCCTTTGAAATTCTAAAATGTATTTTTCTTTGATTTGCATATTGATAATAATTTAAAAACAAAAAGGGACGGTTGTGGAGACCCAACAAAACATCACCAAAGGCAATATTCATCGGCACAAACCGCCCCTTTCTGGGGACGAATATTAAAAAAGCCTTAGTGATTTATTATTTTGTTAGGTCTCGCTTATATATTATCAATAAACCGTTATTTTTTCAAGGTGCTATATTTTTTAAAGTCCTTTCTGCTCATCGGCTCATAAGTCAATTTAACCAAAGAAACAAGAGCCGTCGCTTGCCGTAGGGCTTCCGCTCGGTCTATTACTTCACCAAATTCTTTTTCATACAATTTGATGAAATTATCCAGTTGTTCATTGGTAAATTTCATATCGGTTTAAATAAAATACTTCGTTCATATTCGCCTTTGATAAAAGGGATAAAGTCCAGCGTGTAGGCGAAATATTCAACTTCGCCGATCCACTCGGATTGAAAAACCTTTTCAAATACCGGTGTTAGTAAAGCTAAAAATTTTTCAACAAATTTTTGAGCAATCCAGCCAATAAGCTCAATCGGATTTTTTAAAGTTTGAGAACGAAAAAATTTCTTCTTGCCAAACATTCTCCCTGAAAACAATTCTTTGCCTAAGTATTTACTCATATACGCCCCTAAATTATTGACTTTGCTTGTTTCACGGATGTTTACCATTCCTTGCCCCCAAAGCCACTCCAAGGCGTTCATTTCGATGTAAGGAAGATTACAAAGCAAGTGATAATGGACTGATCCGCCTTGCTCTTTTTTTCTGCCCCAATAATCCTCATCTTTCTGATATTCCGGAACAGCCAAATACTGAAAATCAGGGTAGCGATAAACTACTCTTTTTATAAACTGATTGAATATATAATTTGCTTCTTTCAAATCGGTGGTAGTTGTGGCGAAAGTCAAAGTCATAAATTTGTTTAACTGGGGGTTTGAGTTTACCAACCGCCTTATTTCCGTTTTGGTGCGATTGATAGAGAATTGTATTCTTTGTTTTTTTAATTTTTCTTGCTCGAATAAATCTAATTGCTTTGGCTCTTTTTTGAGTATTTCATCTTTATTAGTTTCATATTCCCGCCAGACATTCTTTTTGTATTTGTAGAGTTCAACTTGCTTGCCTGATACCACGACTTTGAAATCATAGGTATAAGCCATAAGCTAAAAGTTTTCGTTAGATGTGTGGTTATAATCAAGTTAAGAGAGGGACGCTATCGCTATCTTTCTGCGTCTAAAATCTCATTTGCAGGACGCCTTTTTTTCGTCGTCGGGCAACCGACGAAAAAAAGGCTAAGCCTGCCAAACTGAAAATTTTTTAGACAGACGAGAGAAAGAACGGCGACTTGAGCGTTTTTGCCACATCAGGATGCCTAATTGTAGCAACAGCTTATCTTCTATAAATGTAGTATTTTTCAAATCTCCACATTGACAAAAGCAAGCTATCAGTCGCTATGTCGGCATTGTCCGATATGGCGATAAACGGCCAGCCAGCGGATATTTATTAATCGGCCGTGATTTAATCTTATGAACAAGAAAATCACTTCAAACTGGACAGGTTCGGAAACAACCGAAACACTTGTCCGCAAGCAAATCTCTAACCGTTGGGGTTCAGAAGAAGCCGAAAGGTATAATCCGAAAGCCAATTGTCTAACTATTAGACAATGGAATAAAAACGGATACAGAGTTAAGAAAGGTGAAAAAGCCTTGCAGTCCTATATCGTAATAGAGAAAAAGGACAAAAAGGGAACGGTTGTTGAAACCTATCCGAAACGGATAAATCTTTTCTATCAGAAACAGGTAGAACAGGTTTAGAGAACAAAGGGGGCGGGTTTAGACCCGCTCCCTTTTTTTGTATGCGTCAGCCGTTCTTTTTCTGCTTGGAGTAAGGAAGAATGCCGGGAGCGTTCGGAACAAGTCCGGAGTTTTCATTAGAATAATCCTTTTCATATTCCCGATGATATGGAAATTCAGGATATTCAATGAAGTTGACCGCTTCGTGCGTGTTGTAGCACTCGGCTTTGGCTTTACTAAAAAGAAAGAATCTTCGCTTTACGGCTTTTCTTCTGGTGTTATCGTCTTTTAAGTCTTGCAGTTCAAAATATGAAGTCATAAAAATTGTGCGAAAAATATTTCTTATCTCAACAAAATGCTGTCCTAAGTCCCTAATTCTTTTATCAATGTTTGAGGTATGCTGGACACCCGCCCAAATGTCTAAAGGAATAATTTGCCCGTTGTCATCCTTTTTAACATCGTGTCTATGAGCGGAAAATTTCTGTTTTGCGGACGGTGGCATTTCTTGCCATTCTCGGCTATCAAAATACCCCTGCGCTTCATCAATGAAAATTTGCCCGCCTTTGATATGAAGCAGTTCGGGTATTTCCGACCAAAAATAAACATTGCCCATTTTTTCTTTGTCCCATTTTTTCTTCTCTATGTAATCGGAAAAATCCAGTTTCCAGTTAGCGTAAACATCGAAGCCTTGCCTCAACATTTCCAAAGCCTTGTAAGTCATAAACAAAGTTTTGCCAGCTCCGGGTTTTCCGGTAATAATAGTAATCATAAATTTAACCTCTAAAGAATACCGCCACTTTTATAATCAGCCTTATCAAAAGCAAAGTAAGCTCAATAAATATCACAATCATCAAAATCTTGAATAAAGTCGATACAGGAAATATTAAATTGAGTTTATAGAAAGTTGGTTTGACGGAAGTAAAAGCGGAATTTACAGAGGCGATAATATTATTTTCCGGATCTGCGTCAGGCAGAATGGAAAATATTTTTATTAAGATTGTTTCAACAAAATTAAGCATATTTTTATTCGTCGCTATTGAATAATCCGTTTATTTTTATTACCAAATACAGAGCGAATACCAGCCACAGAAAAGCCGTGATATATGGGCGCAATCCGCTAGTGAATGTTTTGACATTCGGGTCGCTTCCTTTAAAAATCGGCACATTCAAATTATATTGTCCGTCGCCCGAAACGGATTTGAATGTAATATCCAAAGCGTCGTCGGAACTTACGGGAATGCTTCCGTTAAACAAGGAATAGAAACCGTCGTAAAAAGCAAAGTAGTAATTAAACACGACTTTCTTTTTCATTTTTTCTACCAAACGGGGAAACAAGTAGCGATATTCATCCGGGTTGATAATTAAATCCAAGTCGGACACAAAGACGCCAAAAGGATATTGTCTTACTAGATCACCGTTGTTCAATAACTGGACGACATAATGAATCGGCGAACTGCTGGCGGTTAAATTTACAATGTAATTGTTCGTGTCAGTCATTTCATACAAGGCTTTATTATGATAACTATCATTCAAGAGGTTGCCGGTTTCGTCGTATTGTTTGATGTTAAAAACAAGAAACGGCGAAAGCGGATGCGGATAGATAAAAGAAAACGACATATCAACGGCGGAACTACCCAAAGGCAAAGTCAAGGCAGGCACATCAAAAATCGGTGAAGTTATTTCAATATCGTAATCGTCGTAATAGTTATAATTGAAATACCAATCATCGGGATAGCCCTCTATTACTTCTATGCCGTCAATTTCAACGACATCCATTAAGTCGTCGTAATCCACGCAATCACCGGCGACACTGTCCACTTCAACCGCCACTACCCAGTCGGAAATTCCGTTATAGTAAAACTCGGCGGAAAATTGATTATCAACACAATCAACCGTATATTCCAAATTGGAAAAGTCGGAGCAATTATTTGTCAAAGCGATTCTGTTTGAACCGTCAGTCGGACAATTACCGGAAACGGTTATCAAACTTTCTTTTATTTTTATCTCATTCATTTCCGGCGACACAATGGCGAAAGGCGGAGCGAAATTGAATGTGTCGGTAATTCCGTTTGGAGCGTTATAGATAGCGGACACTTCTTCGGCAGTTATTGGACGATTGAAAATTGCCCAATCGTCAAATCCCGTTTCGCCGTTTTCCGACCTTTTGTAATATCTTTTGATATTCTTTCCCGAAAAACTCACTTGATTATTGTAATTGCAGAGACCGACTTCTTGTCCGTCGAAGTAAATTCGTCCTTGGTTTTGGGTGAAAGAAAAACAATAATGGTGCCAATTTCCGTCTTGCGATTCAGAAGCGACATAGGTATTAGATCCGCCCGGACCGCAACCGTTGGAGCCGGTCGGCGGATTATAGACGAAATTGTCGCCGATAGTGGTATCCATAAAACGAAAACTGCCGTCGTCAAACAACATTCTTTCTCGTCCGGAATAACTGGAATTTTTCTTGAACCAATAGCAGTAAGCAAACCCCTCGTCGCTTATCTCAATCGGGTTGGAACTCACATCTTGATCGCAGGCGTAAGAATAATAATCTCGCAAAGCATATCCGGTAGAAAATTTTTCTTGATAGATATGTCCTCTTTGCGAATTTACGCCGTGGCTTAAATCGATAAGTCCTTGGTCGGGATTTGTTCCTTGGTCGAAATTCCAAAATTCAGCGATTGAAGAATCCCACGCAAAGACTGGCTGGGAAATAGCAAAGAACAAGAGAGTAAAAGCAAGTCCGATTATTATGTTAATTATTTTTTTCATAGTCATTAGAATAAGAGAGGGGGCTAACCCCTAAAACAGAATTAGCCCCCTTATGCCTATTTCATAAAGCGTCTGGCCAACTTCCACACAAAACCGATTGAGAAGATGATGACACCCACAATTACGATATTGGCAATGTTGGCGGTGATAACACCGGTGACATTGTCTTTCATCGTGGTGACTACCGTGCCGGTAGTCGAGGCAACATCAGGATCAACGGCGGCGAAAACATTGGAGCCGAGAGCTAAAACTCCGCCTAAAACAGCAAGTGAAAGCGCGGTGATTTTAGCCTTGCTTTTAGCAAATAGGCTTTTGATTTTTGCAGTCATACTTTTAACCTTTTAATTTTTAGCGAATAATAATAGTATGCCGACCGTTGTCCCAATTATTATTCCCAATACCAAACCTTTCCCGAACACTTCAGCAATAAGCTGGAAGTTGTCCGTGTAGCAGGAATTGGCATTGTTTATAAGAATAGAACACATACTACTTGCCCGAGATTATCGCCAAAAGAATGCTCAAAATCACATACACGACTAACGGCAGAATCAGAGACATCCCAAACCCAAAGAATATATTGTTTACGAAACCGGCCATATTAAGACTTGAAAATAATTAAGAGAATGATGATAGCCAATAGTCCGAAAAGGATAGCGAACGAAACAGTAAGCATTTGGCTAAAGAAATTTATTAAATCCAACGCTCTGTTTGTTAAGCTAAATATTCCGTCCGGGTTTTCAACTAAAAATCTCATAATTATTTTTTATTAGGGATGTAAAAATCCGCAAAAGCCTTTTTTCGCTTGCCGTCTTGGATGTAGTAAGGGAAAACGGCGACTTCGACGGTTATTGTTTCGCCTTGTTTGCCGACTTTTAGATCGACATCGGAAACATTAACCTTAATCGGATAGACGCTTCCTTGAGGCTCTATGAAAAGCGATTTGCTTTTGCCTTGGGTTCCGTCTTTCCTTGTAAATTCTCTTATTTCCTCTTTTTTGAGGATTCCGGTAATTTTCATCATAGTGTTTGTAGCTTTTTAGTGGCTTTGTTAATTTATTAGCTTCGCAATCGACCTTTAGTTTGCGAATTATGTTTTAAGCATATAAAAAGCCGTTTACCCAAAATTACGGGGAAGATTTGGGGTAAAACAAAAAAGCCCCGAAAATTCGGGACTTTATCGTTTTATTTTGGGGTAAACTAGAGGTATTTTTTATTGACGGAAACTTTGCCTTTGCGTCCGGTATTGAATATCAAAAATTCTTTTACCAGCTCGTTTGTTTGATTGAGTATTTTGTCGTTGATGTCTTCGCAGGCTCGAAAATATGTTCGCCAGTTATTTTTCCTTTCCTTGTAGTCTAATTCGTTAAACTCATCCTCGGCTATTTCGGAAAAGAAAAAATCGTCATGCAAATTTTTTTTATTATCTATAAAAATATATTTTAAAATTTTGTGAGCGTTGGTTATTTTATCTTGCCGGTTAATAAGCACTTTTTGCCCTTTGATAAATAAAATGCTTTTCTTTTCGTCAAAATAAGTCTTGCCGTCTTTCTTTTCCTCATCTAAAAAGCATTTTTGGTCTAGTTGGTCGAACACATTGCTGTTTATCACCTTAAAAGAAAGTTCAAGCATTTCTTTTGAGTAGGGCTTGGAATATAAACGACTTAAATTATCAAATTTGCCTTTGTCGCAAAGTTTACATTCCTTTATCTTTTTCATTTTGCCGTGTATCACTTCTAAATTAGAGTAATACATCCAAAAATCGTTGGTATAGATAACTTCGCCTTTAACATCCAAAAATTCTTCTTCGTCCATTCCGTCCTTGTGAAGTTTGCCCATTACCTTGGCGGTATCGTCAAACATTTTTTGCAGAATTTCTTGGGTGAGTGGGTCTTTGTTTAACAAGCGAATATATCTATATACAATAACGAACCGCTGAAATATGTTCCGCTCGATGCAAAATAACTGGGTCAATTCCAGCATTTTTTGCTTGATTTTTTGAGCGGTAGAATACATAGTGTCGAGACGCTTTACTATTTAGGCAAAATAAAAAAGAGGGTGCCATAAAAGGGGTTAATAATGATTACTTTAAATTACGAATGATTTTAACAACCACGCCCCTTATTTCCGCCTCTTTCCTGTAAATCGGCTCGTATTTCGGATTGGCCGGTTGCAATCTTATTTTATCATTTTCTATATAAAATTTTTTTAAAGTGGCTTCGTTGTCGTCTATAATAGCGACAACCGTGTCGCCGTTGTCAGCAACAGACTGCTTTTTAGCGATAATAATATCGCCGTCGAATATTCCCTCGTCAATCATAGAATTGCCCTCGACTTTTAAAGCATATAAATTGCCTTTCAAAATCGGTTCCCGAACAATTTTAATAAATTCGTCCACAGTTTCCACGGCCTCGATCGGGCTACCAGCCCGAATGACGCCGGAAAGCGGTATTTCCATGTATTGCTTTTTTTTCGGGGTAAGTGAAATACCTCGGGGACTTTTTTCATCTCGCCTGATATATCCCTTATTTACCAATTCGGTAATATGTTCGTGAACAGTTGAAAGAGCGGACAAGCCGAAATTATCCTTGATTTCATCGTATGTCGGGGAATAGCGGTTGTCGTCGATATATGAGGAAATATACTCTAAAATTTCCTTTTGTCTTTTTGTTAATGGGTTCATATGTTATAATATTATTATAGCCGAAGAAAAACCGAAGTGCAAATGTGGACAAAATACTCAAAAAAAGATAATATATAATTATTAAATGTATAAGGAAATATTGTTATTAAAATATATAAAATAATATGATAAATTTTAAAGAAAAATTAGAAAATTTATTAAAAAAAGAAAAAGATTTTTTAGATGAAAATGGTGTAATTGATTATATCAAAATAAAAGATTTGGCAGATAAAATTGATAATAGGTTGATAGAACTTTTGATTGCAAATAATGAAATAAAGAAAAAGTTTTTTTCAAAAATAAAAGATATTTATGTTTTCAATATTAATCATTTTAAATTTTTTTTAGATGAAAATAAATTAGATAATTCTTATACACAATATAAAAATAGAATTGGTTTATCCGACAAAAAAGAATTTATATACGATCAAAACAATATTATTTTAGATTTTCCTTTTAAAGACTGTGTTTTGGAAGGTGGACAAAGTACCGAAGAAGGTTTTGACACTTATTTTGAATATGATAAAACTGTTACAAAAGCACAAGAAAAACAGGGGCTAAAAGCTCATGCATATAATAAAAAAATAACAAAAAGAAATGAAATATTTTTTAATCAAATACTTGCACATGACGAAATCGATAGACTTTATGATAAAAAAGCTTTTGTAAATTGGAAAAGATTTAATAAAGAAAGCAAAAAAGACGGCGAAACATTAAAAGAAATAAAAAGAGACAAAACTGGCTTAATAGAAGAGAATTTAATTATTAAGGGTAATAATCTCCTTGCTTTACATAGTCTAAAATCTGAATTTGCTGGAAAGATTAAACTTATCTATATTGACCCTCCATATAATCCACCAAGTAGCAATAATACTTTTACATACAACAACAATTTCAATCACTCTGCCTGGCTTACTTTTATGAAGAATAGAATTGAGGTAGCTCAAGACCTTCTTTCAGATAAGGGAGCTATGATTATTGCTATTGATGAAAATGAGCAAACATATCTTGGAGTACTAATTGATGAATTGTTTAAAGGTTATGAAAATCATTGCGTAACTATTGTTCATAATCCAAGAGGCGTACAAGGAACAAATTTTTCCTATACACACGAATACGCTTTCTTCATATTTCCTAAAGGGACAAAAACAATTAAGAATAGAAAAATTGATGAAGAAGATATAAAGATAAGAGGTTTACGAGATAACGGCGGTGAATCTTTAAGAACAGACGCAAAAAACTGTTTTTATCCTTTTATTGTAGATAAATGCACAAAACAAGTTATTGATTTTGGAGATGTATGTCCTGATAAAATTCATCCGAAAGCAAATATTCATAACGGAGATTTTGTCGAAGTATATCCGATTGATAAAGAGGGAATAGAAAGAAAATGGAGATACGCGAGACAAAGTATTGAAAAGGTAAAAGAATTGCTTATAGTATCTGAAAAAGATGGAGTTTATGATATTCAAATCGGAAAAGATTTTGGACAATATAAAACAGTTTGGGTTGATAAAAGATATGATGCAAATGAGTATGGCACGAAACTTGTAAAGGATTTGGTGCCTGAATCAAATTTCAGCTTTCCTAAGTCTCTATGGAATGTTTATGACGCAATCTATGCTGTTGTTCAAGACGATAAGAAAGCTATTGTTTTGGATTACCATGCTGGTTCAGGCACAACAGGACACGCAGTTTTGAATCTTAACGAAGAAGACAAGGGGAATAGAAAATTCATTTTGATTGAACAAATGGACTACATTCAAACAGTAACAGCTCCGAGAATTAAAGAAGTACTAAAAAGAAGTAAATCAAAGGATGACTTTATCTACTTTGAGCTCGCAAAATGGAATGAAAAAGCGAAAGAAGAAATACAAAATGCAAAAGATTTCCCCGCTCTTATAAAACTTTTTGATACTTTGCATGAAAGATATTTCCTTAATTATAATGTAAAAATCAAAGACTTTAAAGAAAAGATAATAAAAGAAGAAAACTTCAAAAAACTTACACTCGCACAGCAAAAAAAGATGTTTTTGACTATGCTTGATTTGAATCAGATGTATGTAAATGAAAGTGAAATGGTTGACAAGAAATACGGCATATCTACAGAAGACCAAAAATTAACAAAAGCTTTTTATAGCAAAAAATAATATGGATGAATTGTATAAACAAATAAAATCTGCTTTTGAATTTGGAACTCCTGTCCCGGAAATACCAAAATACATAACAGATAACATAAAATACGAACTCTTTGAATGGCAAAAAAATGCCTTAGAATATTTTTTAGTAAACGAAAAAAGAGAAAAAAAGGAAACTTATACTCATTTGATGTTTAATATGGCTACAGGAACAGGAAAAACCTTAGCCATGGCTTCTTTGATTTTATACTATTATCAAAAGGGTTATAGAAATTTTATATTTTTTGTAAATCAAAACAATATTGTAGATAAAACAGAAAATAATTTTATTAACAATACTCATAATAAATATCTTTTTACAGATAAAATTACTGTTGACGGAAAAGTTATAAATATTAAAAAAGTTAGCAATTTTTCTGATAATTCTTCTGATATTCAAATTAAATTTACTACAATACAAAAATTATATAATGATATACATATAGAAAAAGAAAACAATATCACGCTAGAAGAACTTTGTAAAAAAGATATTATCATGTTAGCTGATGAAGCACATCATCTTAATACAAACACAAACAAAACACAGAAAGAACTAGATTTAGAACTAGAAATAAAAGATAACGCAAGTAAAGAAGAGATAGAAAGAAAAGGCTGGGAACACACTGTTATTGAATTAATTTTAAAAAAGAACGGAAAAGAAAGTAATAATGTTTTATTAGAATTTACTGCGACTATTCCAACTGAGCCTAGTGTAATAAAAAAATATAAAGATAAGACTATTTATAAATTTAGCTTAAAAGATTTTTTAAAAAAGGGCTATACAAAAGAAATTAATTTGATTGGCTCAACCTTTAATAAAAAAGAAAGAATTTTACATGCATTGCTTTTTAATTGGTATAGACACGAAATTGCTTTAAAAAATAATATACATAATTTTAAGCCGGTTATTCTTTTTAGAAGTAAAACCATTGAAGAATCAGAAAAAGATTATCAAGTTTTTTTAAGTTTAATAAAAAATATAGATATTAAAGATTTTATTTTTTTTAAGAAAATAAAAGATAAGATTATAGAGAATGATAATCCTTATGAACAAGGTAGGTCTCGCACAGAGGACGTTTTAAATTTTATAGAAAATACAAAAGGCGGATATTCTGAAGTGATAAATTTTATTAAAGAAAATTTTCAAGAAAAAAATTTAATCATTACTAATTCAAAAGATAAAGACGCTAAAGGTGAAAGAGGTGGCGAAAAAACTACAGATAAACAAAACGACCTTCTCAATAATTTAGAAGATATAAATAATCATATCAGAGGTATTTTTACAGTAAAAAGATTAACAGAGGGTTGGGATGTGTTAAACCTTTTTGATATAGTTCGTCTTTATAAAGGACAAAATGTTGGTGGAACACATAAAGGAAAAACACCCGAAACTACAATACAAGAGAAGCAGTTAATTGGAAGAGGTGTTAGATATTATCCTTTTGCTTATAAAGATGAACAAAGAAATAAGAGAAAGTTTAATAATAATCTAAAAGATGAACTAAGAGTATTAGAGGAACTTTATTATTACACTTATGATGATCCAAACAACAAGGCTGAACACAATTATATTATAGAATTAAAGGCTGAATTAAGAAAAGAGGGTTATATTGATGATAATAAAATTGTTAAAAAATTTGACTTGAAAAAAGAATTTAAAGATATTACTTTTTATAAAAAAATTAAAATTTGGAAAAATAATCAGATAGATAACCCGGACAGACAAAAAGAAAATCTAAACACTTTAGCTAAAGATTTTTTTAGCTCTTATACGATTAGTGGTTTATCGTTATCAGAGGATTGGATGAAAAATTTAGATGATGAAGATGAAATGCAGAGATTAATTTTATCAGAAGAAAATTTAAAAGTAATTAATGACAAAACATTCAAAGATTTTGAATATAATATTTTTAGAAAAGCAATACATATAAAATCACAAAAGGAAAATTCTTTTTATAGATTTGATAATTTAAAAAATAATTTAAAAATAGAAAGCATTGATGACTTGTTAAACAAAGAATTTTTTGGTTCTTTTAAGATTAATATCATTGCAGAGAAAAAAACAAATTTTGAAGATATTGATAATGATGAAAAATTAAAAATTATTTCTAAATTTCTCAATGATATTGAAAATAAACTTAAATCATACATAAAGCCAAAGATAGGAACAAGCGAATTTAAAGCTTATAAATTTTCGGATATTTTTGATAAACCTAAAACAAAAAGTGTAGATAAAAAAACAGTAGAAAATTCAGAAAATCTAGCCGATGTGTTAAAAAATGAAGAATGGTATATCTTGAATGATTTTGTTGGAACTGATGAAGAAATTGAACTTATTAAATTTATACAAGAAAGAGTTGGAAATTTAGATGAAAAATATAAGGAATACTACCTTTTAAGAAATGAGGAAGTCTATAAAATATATGATTTTGAAGAAGGTCGTGGTTTTCAGCCTGACTTTTTGTTATTTTTAAAAGGTAAAACAGATAAAGTTTACTATCAAATTTTTATTGAACCCAAACAAAAAAAATACATGACTTCGGAAAATGAAATATGGAAAGAAAATTTCTTAGAGCAAATTAGTGAAAAATTTGGTGATAAAAAATTATTAAAAGAAGAAAACGAAAAATATAAATTATTTGGATTGCCTTTCTTCAATAATGAGGATGAATTTAGAAATAAATTTGAAGAAGATTTTAATAAGTTAATTTAATATTTTAAAATAAAAAAAATCTCTTTATTTAAGAGATTAAATAGTGTTTATTTTGGTGGACGCCTCTTTTGCCTCTATGTTGCTATCGTAGTTGAGGACTTGCTACATTAAGTAGCAACGAGGAGGTAGTCGATCCTCGGCAAATTTTATTTTTACTAATATTATGAGTAAAAATTTGAAGCCGGGACAGGAAGCACCATTTTCTGGCCAATATGAAATGATTGGTCCAAGAGGTGGTAAAACTGGAACCGAAAGAACAGTGGTAAAGGGTGAACCATTACCGCCAACACTCGGAAAAGGCATGCAATACAATTTAGTGGATAGAACAAAAACTAAATAGTATTTAGAAAATGAGGCGTCTGCCGATATACACATTATATCACATATAAAAAAAATGAAAAAGAAACGAAAAAAAATTGTTAAAAGAATAAAACATGTCAAAGTTTCGAATAAATTCTATGGCAAGGCTCTTTTTGGGCAAAAAATTTACTATGAGGGCGTAAAACCGAAGAAACTTTCTGATGACGGCAGGATTAAATTCGGTAAACATATTTTAGAATGTTTTAATGCAAAATTTGGTGAAAATAATTTTAAATGGATAATCACAAAAAAAGATGATTCCGTAAAAAAAGAAAAAACAACATATAAAATAAAAACCTCTCTAATTTTATTGGAAAAAATGGATAAAGAGTTTTTGGATAGAAGTCGAGATATAAAAAATGATATTGTAAGAAATTTTTTTTCAATATATTTTCCATCCCATTTTGAAGATTTACAAACAGATGTGTATGTTCCAGGAACTGTATCTGGAATTTTTAATAAAAAAATATTATCAAAATTATCAAACGAAGATAAAGACGCAATAAATAAATTTTTACCGGGTTATATTGCGTCAGAATCAATAAAAACAGTAAATCTTTTAAAAGCGGAGGCCCAAATACAGTCTTTGAAAGATTTGGCAAAAACTTTAAAGAAAGAAATAAAAACTAGCCATGGAGAATCTTGGTGGCAAAAATTTATTAAAAGTAATATTTTGATAATCCAACAGGGTTATATAAATTCCTTGGAAAAAATTAATATCTCAATAGGAAACACAAAATTTCCAGACTTTTCTTTAATAACTCACGATAATTATCTTGATATTTTGGAAATAAAAAAACCAAGCACGCCCTTGCTTAAATTTGATCAAGGCAGAGACAATTATTATTGGGATTCAGAGATGTCAAAAGCAATAATACAGGTAGAAAATTATATATCAAATATATCAAAATATAGTGATAATATCAGGAGTTATCTTTTAGATAAGAAAAAAATAAATTTACAAGTTTTGAGACCTAGGGGAATTATATTGGCGGGTGATTTCGGAGATTTTAAAGAACAGAAGGAAAAAGATGATTTTAGATTATTATCACAATCTTTGAAAAATATCACTATATTGACTTATAGCGAATTATTAACAAGGCTTGAAAATTATATTAAAATTTTAGAAAACTTTAAAAAATAGCATAATAATATGAAATTCAAAGAAGACAATCCAAAAAAACAAAATGGCAAATCTTGCCACCGTTCTAGCCATTCTGGAAAATTTTCTGAATCCAAGAATGACCCTTGCCCACCATTGGACAGAAGAGAAAAAGGAAAAGTTCCTCCTGTATCAATTTCAAGAAAAAAATAATTTAATACAATGGACAAAGATAACTATGTAAAAGAAAATGCCGAAATAAACAGAAAAATGATTTTATGGTCATGTGATCAGGAAAATGGTATTTCGGCTACATATTCAAATTTTATGACTACTTTGGCGGGGTTGTTTTTGACTTTATCTCCATTGATTTTAGACAAATTATCTTATAATTTTTTGATTATTAAAATATTTTTTTCCGTAGCTTTCTTTTTTATTTTTTTATCTTTAGTATTTGGAGGTATATATATTTTTCTAAAAAGAAACTTTTTTTCAAAATGGACGGATAATTATTCAACAATTTTTTCAAAATGGAATAATTGTAAAAATAAAGAAGATGAAAAACAAGCCTCATCTTGCGAAGAGTGTATATATTCTTCAAATAAAGCAACCTCTCCTCAATGGCCAATGATAATACAAACATTATGTCTTTTTATCGGAATTTTAATAGAAGTTTCATTATTTATTATTAATATATTTATATGACAAAAATTATTGGAAAAAATGACGGTCCCGGGGGAAGAAATGAGCATTACAAGATTGGTTCAAGAAATAATGTTCCGAGAATGCAGGCCGTTAAAGAAGTAAATCAAGGGAAGCACCCAGGAGCTCATACGGTTAAGATTAATCGCCGTGAGTATGTAAGGGATAACCCCGACCACTCTAAAAAGGATAATGTTAACAGAAATAAATAGTTATTTTGGTTCGAACTTCGTCCGTGACCCCGAGCATCGTTGAACAAGCAGGCGCGAAAGCGTCTGTTTTTTCATAATATTCGCTAAAATTCTCTGGTCCGAAAGTGCTATTTACTTGAGGCATCCACTGAGCTAAAAATTCACCCCCTTTAGTGTATTTTGGCCTTATTTTATCGCCCTCTAATGAAAAGTCCGAAAATAATTTCGATAGAATTATTCTTTTGCCTTCAGGCTTCTTGTCTGAGTCACAAATTAAATCTTGAGCTTCAATTGCTATACGATGAAGAGTGATGCCTTCTTTATAATCCGGAGCGCTTGGCCCAGGATTAATTTGAACAATTTTCTTCTCTAAATCTATTTTTTCCACATTAAACTCGTTGTATTTTTTGTTATAAAAATCTTCAGTAATTTTTCCGTCTAGCTTGTCATTGTAAAGCAGGTCTAATCTATTCTCAATTCGCTTTAAACTCTCTTCTAGGGCCTGTTTTTTGGTCTCTATAAGCTTAATATCAGCTGGTTCATCCTCTTTAATAGCCTGTTCGAGCCAATCTACAAGTTTTGAAGTCTTTGGTTTTATTTTTTCAAGATATGGCATTAATTGTTCAATTAAATCTTGCTCTCTAACTCTAGTATTTTGTGAACAAGGGCGATAATGATTGCAGGTTCCATAAATATGCCCCTTTCTTTGGCTCCAACTAATAATGCCGCCACATTCAGCGCAACGAATATTACCCTTAAAGATAAAGAGATGTTTTTTAAATTGAGAAGCAGACAATTTTCGTCTAATTCTAAGTTGTACTTGCTCAAACAATTCTTGAGAGACTATCGGCTCGTGATTACCAGAGTATATTTTTTTATTCCAAACAATTTGTCCGGTATAAAAAGGATTAGTCAGCATGCTATGCAAAGTATTTTTAGGAATCATTTTTCCCGATGGTGTTTTAAGTCCTTCGTCATACATTACCTCGGCTAAAAATTTAAGAGAATAATTACCGCTAGCATATAATTCAAAAGCTTCTTTAATTAATGGTGCAATTTTTTCATCAATGATTTGAGTTTTATGTCCTTTGTCACCAATTGTTTTATAACCCAAGCAAGGTCGTTGTGGCATCCAACCGGATTCCAGTTTTGCTTTCTGTCCTTTCTTTACCTCCTCGCTTAGATTATTAGTATAGAACCTGGCAATTGCCACTTTCATGTCCCAAACTAAATTTTCATGAGCTCGAGTATTACGATTAACGACAAAATTTTCTTTTACAAAATGTATTTCGTGTTTTTCATCTTCATTAATCCAGTCGCTAATAATTGCTGCATCTCTAAGGTTACGAGTTAAGCGGTCTATTTTTTCAACCAAAAGAATATTAAAGCCGTTCTTTTTAACATAAACTAACATTTCAGAAAAAGTCTTCCTGATCAGCTTGCCGCTGGCGGATTCTGAAATCTTATAGATTTTAGCAATACTAAAATCATTGCGCCCGGCATAATCTTTTAGCAGCTTTTCTTGAGCTTCTAAAGAATAGCCCTTGTCCTCTTGTTCTTTAGAGGAAACACGGCAATAGAGAATACATTTTTTATCTGTCTTTTTCATATTTTTGATAACTAAAAGGGAGCGGCTCTGTGCACACTAACTAAATATCGCCAAAAGCAATACTTGCCAGTCAGAACCGCCCCCTTTTAGGGGACAAGTATAAAAAAAGCTCCTGGCTATTGTATTTAATTAGTGTGCATTTTCATACTAACAAATTACTTAGATAATTTCAACTTTATTAGAGCCTTATAATAACCTACTATCTGGTTGCCAATTTCAAATACCTCGCTATCTGATAGATCTCGTCCATAGTCATCTTTGATGATTATCTTCAATTTTTGAAGCATTTGCTTACTAACCATATCAGCTATTGTAAATTAATCGTGGAGTAAAAAGTTTGTGCAGGACTTTTTACTCAATTTCTTTTAATGCTTTTTCGTAAGAGGCTAATTTTCGTTTAAGCATTTCGGTATCGCTGGAATGTTCAAAACTTTCTCCGGCCTCAAGTGCCTTTCTCATGCCGTCTATTTTTCCAATCAACCATTTTTCGTATCCGTATGCGCCGAAATAAATTTTTTCTAAGTTTGCCATATTATTTAATTTGATAAATATTTACTGTCACTTCACCTCGATATTTATTGTTAAATTCTTTCTCATAAACCTTTTCTGGTGGTGGAGTATAATCAGCCATTATTGTTTCTCCTTCTTGACCTTTAAATTCTTGCGGTCGGTTCAGATTACGGGAATAGAAGAATTTCTTTTTACCGAAATATTTTTTATTAAACGATTCTTTGCTTAAATACTTGGAAACATAGAGGCCGACATTATTAATTGATTTTATTTTATTTATTTTGACGAAACCGTGTCGCCAAATTTTCTCAATTTTTTTAACTTCTATTTTTTGGTTTAATAATAAGTGATAATGAATAGCTCCGCCGAACTCTTTCTTGATATTGGTGCGGAAATAATAATCGCCTTGAAACTCGGGAACCGCTAAATATTTAATACCGGGGAAATTATATTTAAGCCTTTGCATAAAAGTCATAAACAGGTAGTTACATTTCTCAAATTCGGTGATGTCTTTTTTATTCTCAAATTTATTCTCGTCGAAAGTTAGAGTTAGAAAGGTGATAAAATCGGGATTACTATTTACGAGGCGCATAATGGTCATTCTGGTTCGTCT
>Ga0210011_1001799_pt1 | contig 19021 bp, 14 predicted proteins | sample CryGeymeta201502_FD_183972 | JGI IMG/M metagenome (GOLD analysis project Ga0210011, IMG submission 183972) | Groundwater microbial communities from Crystal Geyser aquifers in Utah, USA - Crystal Geyser metaG 2015-02 (SPAdes) (version 2) | ecosystem: Environmental > Aquatic > Deep subsurface >...
TGTGTGGACGGCATTCCTTGGCCTTTTGTTATTCCGTTCATTATTTTCACAGTCTACGGCCTTTATGAGTTGATCCTTAGCATATATCATTTGTGCCTTCATCCTTAGAAGAAAGACGAGGAAACGAGATATTGCAAATGGTTTTAACCAAACGTGCTTAAAGGTCTAACTAAAATAATAAAACATTTAACCGAATAAGGCTAGTCAAAAAGTCGACAAATCTTTATAGGGTGAATAAACGAGATTTGCCTACATTTTGTGAATAATTCAATAGATAGGAATATTATTTAGGAAGCTTGACTCGATTATAATGGAAGAAATATGTAAAAAGATGATTCATCGTAACCCAGAATATTAAATCAATAAAACCAGGAAGCTACTTTCAGCAACCAATGCATAAAATGGTTCAAAACTAGCCGCAAAGCCCGAAAGTAACTATCCTGGACCTCACTCTACACCCAAGCAATGTATCTTTTGATGCCTGACTTCCCCCTCTCACAATTAATGGTTCCAGACGAGATACTCCAGGAGTGCATACAACTTTTGCTAAATTCATTCGTCTATATGTATATCTAATAGTAGCTAGGGAAAGGAAAGAAGGTGCATGCTTTGTAGAGCACTTGGCTAATGATGTTCTGCTTGTTGTAGAAGGTCGACTCAAAATCAACCAGAAGGATTTGGTCAAGGAGGGACCAATAGCTTTGTTGAATATTCCTTTGTCTAGGAACTAGAAAATAAAAATGACTGCCGAGACCCCTTGTATCGTGCTTAGAGGTTAGCGTAAACAACTGTAAAAATTTCGTAACGATGTGACCCGCCAAGATCGTGAAAAGAAATCTGCTTTCCTCAGTCAGTATCTATTCTGCGGATTAACTCCAGTCTATCCTTTGACAGCTGTCAAACTTTTTACGATTGGAGTAGGTAAAATAGTGTCTGATGAGGAACACTTGTTGGTTCTTAGGTCAGGATTGGTGACAAGACATTGTAAAGGTAAAAAGGAAAGTTCTCAATTAACAGCTGGATGCTTGGTTAGTAGTGCTAAAATCAATGAACTTATGGAGCTACCAGCCACAGGTGAAGGATAATGGTTCTAAAGCAGCTAAAAATGCGAACTGGTTGGTTTTCACATTGACGAATTCATGAGAATTGTTAAATTAAATCCTCAGCTCAGGCGTAGTTTGTAGTATCGCCTGAACATTATTTTCAACTAACGCAGAACTCTAGCCCAAAAGAACATCGAAATTGCCTCCGAATTCAACGAGCAATTCAAATTAGGCACTCAGACTGTCAGAAAGCATTATCCGATCGAATTCAAAGCTAGACCAAAAACAGCTCTAGCTGGTGGCTCGTTTAGAAGAAAATGCTAAACCACAAAAGAAGACAACTCTCTTGCTGATTTCATCACTTTTGACAGATATGATAAGATGATGGCCAGCAAGGAGAGGGTCGTTGTCACCAAAGCTAGCTATCAAATGGAGGTCAAATGCAGAACAATAATTCCTGTTAATTATGAGAAAAAGATCAAGCAGCAAAACAAAATGATGAAGTTGCAAAGCGGCAAAATACAAAAATTATCCATGAGGGACTCCAAAAGCAATTGCAGCAGAATAGACGAAATAAAGAAAAATCTCTTCAGAGTCACCCACCTTTTCGATTAGCCCATGGATCCCAACATGAACTTAACTCCTTAAATAAAACCCGACCCGAACAAGCCCAACAATCAGAGGACGAGTGCTCTCAAGCCCGAATAATTTCTGAAAGAAGAATATTTAGCCGAATATTATCGCAGGTCTACAGGTAGAATCAGTCTCAGAGATCTAGACATGGCGACACCTTCAAGCAATAAAGAAAATAGTCAGACGTTAACAGTTCCCAGTCATTTCAGAACAATTGCTATCTAATCTGCCAGCAAAACTGATACCAATTTTGGCTACAAAAGGAGAGGTCAAGCTTACGGTACTGTCTTCAGAAGGGTTTAGTGATTCATTTAAGTACTAATAAATTCACCTATTTGTAGTCTTATTGGCTGACATATCAATATCAATAATGTTCGATTCCGATTATAACAATTAGGCATGTAGACCTAGGTTCATTTGGCTCTCTCATAAATAAGAGATCAACTACGCAGACGAAAGTACAAAGCTATGCTTGCCAAAATTTGCCGTATCAAGACTAGTGTTGAGATACATTGCTACCCACCTCTATCGCTCTTCGAATTGCTAAGACTATAAATATCAGCAATCAATAAACTACTCTAGAGAAATTTACTAAAAAAATACAAATATGAGTATCTGACTGTTTAGTGGCTAGTTGACATTTTAGAAAGAAACATCGAAGAGATGCATTAAATATTGTGTGAGTGGTTGGAAGAAAGAGGAGAAATTGCACCTTAGAGAGTAGTGCCCGATAGTCTGGCGACTTTTCCTCTGGTCAGGGAAAAAGAATAATAGACCAAGATCAAATTAGAGAAAATAGAGCCTTTCTATAGAAATCAAGGGGTTAGCACTTCCAGAAAGTATATCGAACAGTTCATGAAAATTGTCAATATCAGTTTAGCTAACTACGTCCAAATGGCTCTCCTTTATCGCAAGGAACCCTCACATCAAATGATTGCTTCCTGGGCTGAAATTCCAGGTAATGCCTTTGTAACCATCCCAGGCAAACTAAGCCACGCCCGTACACATCTTCTTTTAGGTAAAATGCTTTCTGTCGACTCAGTCAACCAACTCTAAAGAGCCCAAATAATACTTGACCATTCAACAGAGTAATTTATTGACTGTCTGCACATGGCAAATTGTTCCTCCTACCGAGCTCGAGATCAATAACCCAAGCTTTCAAAATATAAAGCTTTACAAAAATAATGTACAAAACTTCTAATGATTAGCTTGATCATGACCAACAAAAACAACATGAAACTTGGGAAATAACAAACTGCACTAATGGGGTGTTAATTGATAAAAAACACGGTCAATGGCTTAGGACACGGATTTGGATATTTTAAGAGATTGCTGCTACCAGAGTTGTATTTGCTTGAACAATATACCAAATATCAAGAGGAAAAAAGATAGTTGGAGGAGATCACCAATTTGTATTTCGGAGATTTGAGGAATAAGGTCGAGTGTGCTAAGTAGTAAAAATAAATGGTCTTAAAAAGAGGTCTCAATGTTCAGTAAAAAACCAGAGGATGTAGATTTAGCGGCCAACGCGGTCTATTGGATGACATAGGCACCGCCAAGACTATAACAACTGTCACCAACAAGCGAAAAGAAATCAACAGTTCCATCATGACAGGCACCAAAAGCACCATAGATTAGAACAGATCTAGGAGAATTGGAGACAGTATTCTAACAAAAATGATCATTGGACATATTGAAGAGCTGAACACCTGTTATACCAAGTTTAAAAACAATATCGGAGCTGGATCTTATTACAAGGGAATAAAAGCCAAACACAGCAGAAATATGACATCTACAGCTCCAACTACCCTCAGGAAACAAAAAATAACACCATCGAATGCCCTAATATCACATTAAGAACTCACTCAAAGAGTAGAAAGGATTAAATAAAACTAACAGCTCTCTAAAAGAGACACAAGATCAGCCAAAGAAAAGCTTCTTAACATGAAAAAATATAATTTAGTTGAGAACACACTGGAAGAATATAATGAACCGCCTGTCATTTGCCAACTATAAAAAGAAATCGACAATGGCAAACAACTAGTCAATATGCGTGATAGCGAACAAACATAATATGTCCATGAATAGCCTGAAATCAAGAAAAGATTCCACAACCTCACGAAAAAAACAAAAATATTCGTGCAAATTCTCCATCTCAACAAATAGGCCCTTGGGATCAAAAAACTGGTTGAAAAAGTTGACCTCCTAAAGAAAAAATAATAACAAAAGCAGAAGATGATATCTAACCGGATCACGAGCTTGGCCACCAGAGATAAAAACTCCGAATTCAACAATATGAGTCATTTTAAAGTCATCGCTTCTGAACTCATGAAACAACACATTAGCAAACAGGCCGATGAGGACCTTGATTGGATGTAGAAGAAAAAAATTATTGAAGCCAGCCATGCACTAGGTGAGGACAGTATAAAAACAATCAGGAATAAAATTGTATACAAAATGGACCGAAAGGAAAGAAGATCTGATCGTTCAGATCTCAATTAGGAAGCATTCAAGCAAAAATTAAAAAGGTTAGGAAGTACCAATTTCTTTCTCAAACGAGTACCCGACGTCAAAAATGGGAGTACCGAACGACCGAGTAACAAAAAGAAACGTGTAAGTGCAAATAATTACCGTAGAAGTAAGGTCGAATTTACCGATTTACCTCTTGAGATTGATATAATTTGAGTCAGAGTGTTTAGAATACTTTATTATTCCTTATTGCTTTTAATAACAAAATAAACAAAGCCCATGACCGACATTACTAGCTACCTACGCAAAAATTCTAACAAAGGATAACTCAGGACAGGCAACGTCCTGGTGCAGAACATGCGAAACAACATCCAATAATTGAACAGGTCGATGAGTAGCATCGAAAAGATGATCGCCCAGTCCAGAAAAATCATCTTTTAATCAAGATAAAGCAGCATGAATAAAACCATCAACATCGAAAACAAACCCGAAAGTCCTTATAAAAGCGTGGTGATTGGAGTATCTCCTAGGGTTGAACCTCCCACCATAAAAAAAAAAGCTCATCCTCCAACTCCTAGCAACATCGAATCTAACCCTGCCTCTAGAATCAAAGGTGTAGCAAACAGCCGTTCTTTCGCTTACACTTCAAAATTCAGCAAAACAGCTCTTGAGCATCAGAACAATTTGATCAAATATCAACCTTAAACAGTAAAGAAATAAATCTAGTTGAGAAGAAGTGCAGTAAAAGAGGAGAGATTATCATAGAGTAGAAAAGATAGTGAGTCAAAAATGGATGTAAATGAGTCCACCCCTCCGAAAAAATAAAAGAAAGATATAAGACTTCAAAATACTCCTGTTACTGCCCCTTATGCAAAATAAGTCAATAATAATAACGAAATATATAAATTTTCTCCACAAAGGACATCACAATAACGAGCTCCACCTCCTTCACAACCAAAATAAGTCAACAAGATCAAACTTAAACCCACACCCCGCAACGCCACCAAAGCTGACAGAAAACCATACATCAAGCTTTAGACCAACAAAGAACCAGACATGATCAAGATTGAAGATGATGGGTATTAATCTGATCCACCATAAAGCCAATCCTATGTTGAACAGCAGAGTTAAGACAAATCTGTCAGGTTTAAAACGGAGTATGTAAATGAAGATTCTCCTTCTTTGATCAATCGCTATAGCTTTGGTTCCCCTACTCCTAATGCGAGGAGCTAGCAGAAAAAGACAAGTACTCGAGGAAAGGTCAAGTTGAGACTTTTTGACAATGAATCTTCTAAAAAAGAACCTAGCTACAGAGATCAAAAGTTATCAGGTGTATAATTAGCCATCGACACTCCTCGATAAAATCGTCAACAACTCGTCAAGCAACTCTAACGCCTCTAAACAGAGTCTTCAACAGAAGAGGAGCGCAAGGCCAAGTTCATCCTCAAGATCCGGAAATACGGCTTCGTTTAGAAATATCTTTCCGAGACAGAAGTATGGTCCATCTATGACTACCTCGTTGGTAGCCACATTCCTGAGCTGAAATGGCCGATATACATAGTTGACGAGGTTTACAAGAAGATGAAAAGTAAGAAATGATTGACTGATATGTTTCTTTTTATTTAGACTGGTGGAATATATTAGAAACCAGTATGCTTCAATAACATTTAGAACAGTGCTTCTACATCACTAAACCTGTCCGCTAACCTGTAAATCTCGATGATTGTATGGAGAGGATCCAAACCTAGGTCGAAATTGTTTAGGCTGGCGATGAAGAGATTAAAATTGTAGAAAATAGGCTAACAAGTAACACCAGACATAGTTATTAGTTTGATAGAATTTTCAATATGATCAATCAAAAAAGAGCACCATCTGCTTCCATCAAAACCCGTATAAAATCCAAAAAGAACACATGTACTTCCCAGGAACAAATTTCCAAATGTCTGAGCGGGTTCTAATAATTTTTCGAAGGCTTCGTTTACCCAGAATAAAAGTAAAACATCCGTAGGACAAAGAAAAAGCATACCACCAAACATTTTTACCTAGGCAATCAAACTACCGATACAGAAATCGAGGGTAATTCTTAGAAAAATAAATTTGAGGAAGAGGCGTAGGAAGAAAAACAGATAAGAAAGTTAGAGAAAAAGCTGACCTATCATCGGAGGATGAAACAGAAAATAACGCAACGAATTTAGGGTATCGTTGCTTAGAATTAGTAGAAAAAATTGAGAAAAATACAAATGCTTGACAGAGATAATGAACTATCAGTTGATAAGGTGCTCTGGATGAAGGGACAAACATCTAAACATGCACCGAAGATGCAAATCATTCGCTCAGGGTTGCCCGTCCGACTCAGAGAAGTTGATGCTAAAGTCAAAACCGCAGGAAGGACACATTTAGAAGACCAGAAAGCCAAGAAAGACCGAGCGTTTTATAAAGTTCTCCAGAAAAATTGTTAAGTTGTGATGGCAGACATCGATCTATATCTGTAGAACCAACAAAAATCCAAAAGCAAAACCAATAAACGGCCTTCAACTTCCAAAATGCGACCAACCTACCTCAAATAAACCTGCAGCGCCCTCATGAAAAAAGGAAGACTTGTTGACAAAGTACGAAAGTCGATGGATGACGGTGAGTTCTAACGTTGGAGAGGCAAGTGTATAGAATTATAACAGAGTATTGATCACAGTCGTCAAAATAGTAGAAAAATCAGCAAGGGACTCAAAGTTTTCGCAGGATATTGTCGCTATATTGATGGCAAATTGACCTCAGACCAGAATAATCTCGCTAGCATGATGAAAAATGGAAGTACGAAGTAAGTTGGTGGTGAGTTATACAATTTTTGATTTTTCCTTAAGTGATTGCTGTCAACCTAACTAAGCTGTTATTAGGATATCATGGCCTTTTCTAGGAGGCGAGGGGGGTAGTGAAGTAGAATTTATTTAATTCTATTGATGTTCCAATTGCAGTGCCTTGATTAATTTTATTATTATATAAGAGGCAGGGCTGGGCATGCTGGCTGAGGGGGTTGCTCGCATCGGATGAGCTTGGGGAGCTTTATAGAAATTAATGATAGTTTAATAAAAGAGGAGGCAGGGGTAAATATGATATACTTTTAAATTTTGTGCTCCTCATAAAACTTTTATTAATGTCGCTTGACAAGAGCATCTTGAAACAACAGCCTGTCCTTCTGAAAGCCCTCGTCTCATGCCTTAACCAACTAATCGACTAGACCCCTCTTGCTCTTGAAACGGCTTCCATCTTTAATCTCAAAACCCCGCCCACCATAACCATCCATGACTACATCGCCCGTAAGTCTATTCTAACCCAGGTATGATCAAATACATGAACTGTTCTTGGACTATCTTCATCTATTCTTTGTTACTCCTCGATCGTGCTCAATAATACAATCCTGAGTTCGTCATCCACAAAAAAAACATCCACCGACTGCTTTTGGTCAGCAACTTAGTGGCTGTCAAATACCTCGATGATATGTACTATAAAAACTCCTTTTATGCGACAGTCGGAGGAGTCAATCTTAAAGTTTTGAATTAGCTCGAACTTCAGTTTCTGCAATTGATCAACTTCAATTGCCATTTTGACCAGGACACCTATCAAGCCTACCTCGATCGGATGGAACTTTTCGCCGAAATAAATGAAAGCTCACTCATCAAAAAAGAAAACCCCGCCATACCACAATCCAAAAGTATCTAAGAAAAATCCAACATATGCTAGCAAAGGATAAGACGTTAGGAATGCGAGGCTCGAAGCAATGAGACCTCTGTAGATCGCATGCACCGCTAAACTCGCTGTGCTGAATTGTGAAATCCTTTTAATGATTATTTAATGCTATTGTTTTTGTCAACATAAATAAATTCATATACTGTAGTTTGGTAGTATTACAAGTTATCTTGGTCGATAACTTTTTTGCACAAATATCATTATAATTATACTTAGAAGATCTCCAGCATCTCATCTAGGGCCTATAACATGATAAACTCATATACTTCCATTTATAGCTAGAGTTTTATCTAAAGGCCATGCTACTCGGTCTAGTACCAACTGTGAGGGCTAACCGCTAACTCATTTTATAGCATTGTTATAATCCGGTCTTCATTTTACTAGTGCAAACGCTCCATGTCTTCCTCTGTTAGCACCAACTGCTTCTATTCTATTAGGCCACATTTCAAAGTCACCAATTTCTAGAGATCGGCCAAGCATTCTGTGTAAAGAGTGGGAATGTCCTCAAGTACAAGAGAACGTCTGAAATAGACAACATGCTCCCAGGGAAATGGCTCTCCTTTGTCACCAGAAGGTCTGTGATCCTCAAGTAGTCCAATAATGCACTAAAAGACGCAACGATGGAAGATTGTGATGGCTTGTCGCTTGGAGTAAGGATCATCTTATTCGGGAAATTCCTTGTTCTCGTAGAACGATTACTCCCACTCAATGAAAATTTCGTTGGAGATCAGAGGATCATATTATTCGTCGGGAATCTAGAAATCTCTCAGAAATTTCAAATACTATTTGGGCGTGAATCCTTGATTTTTATTTAGCTTGGCCATTACTTCAACCTGGATCTATTTTTTATCGAGGAAATTAAATAATTGTGACGCATATGATACAATTTCCTAGATCTCAAAAGGCACAACCTCAGCACTAACAGGCGATATATTATGAGTATTGCTGTGCCGAGGCTTCCGATTCACCACAATATCTGATCTTTCGGACAAGCCTTCAATTTTGAATATTTATCTGAATTTCAATTCTTCAACAATTTAAAAATCCTCTTATTTAAGGTCATACTCCTTGCTTTGGAATTATAAACTTTAAGCATCTTAAACCATCTCGAATTATTTGAGATCTGACTCTGTGATTTTGGAAATTGGAGGTAGCTACGGTTCGATAATAATATCTATTGTGTTTTAGCGCTTTTCGTCAATTTTTATCAGCTATATAAATAGTTAGTGGGTTAGACCTTCTATGATCTAATCGAGAAGAAGACGCTCCTTTTTTTCTAAAACTATGGGATTAGTGCTGATAGCTTAATTGGTTTTAGTTGGTTAGGTTTCAATTATTGGAGAGTGAGTCGGACTAATCTAGTATACCTCAGGACTAACAATTACTCCCTCTTTTATTCTATTGAAACAAAGATGCTCCTCTTCCTCTCCGATATCCTCAACTTGTGGAACAGGCTTTTTAACCACTCTAGCAGATAACGAACTTTTTTCCTTAGGTTCAGTGTGCTCTCTGGCTGAAGTTGATTTTTTATGAGAATGTTCAAATATACATGGTTCTATTTTTTGTGTTTGGAAAAATTATTTTCTGATCAAAACCCGCTTGGTCAACCGTTTCATCGATTCAGAGCTAGAGCTTGAATTTTTAGCCGTTTTATCCAAATGATAGACCTTACTGTACAGAACGGACATCGGACCATTCTAGGAACTCACCCTTCTCAACCCATTCTCCTGCTTGATGTCCTTGTAAGTATCAATAAAACTCAGGTAACCTTTCTTGATATCTTTCCTTGACTTACTCAAAGATTTTATTTGCTTATCGAAGCTGAATTAGGTTTGAGCTTTGAGCTTTTTATATTATTGGCTGGTGATGGCTCCTTGGTTGTGGAGTTAATGAAGTTGTTTTAGATTGAATTGAAATTCATTTTTTAGTTGTTCCTGTTTGAGTTGAAGATAAGACATGCTTGGGAATAGCTAGTTTGTTAGGAACTAGTAATTACGAGTATTCGCGCTCAGAGGTGATGATTGCCTCGAAGATGGATGCGGTACTTCATGTAAACCTTATTCTTAAAGCTCAAAGTGCTCCTCTTCCATCTTTTTGGGGCGACTAAGATATTCTTTTTCTTCTTCAACGATCTATTCATATTCAAGATAAGCTTTATTTTTGAGGGACTTCCCCTGCTCATATAGTTTTTCAACCTCATTTTTTTCCTCGGCAAACAGCTCTCTCTTAAATTTGGGAGAATAAGAGGTCGATATCTATCTTTCTTCTGTCTTTTTCTTCTCCCTTTTTTGAGTCTTTTGTGGTGATTTGGAATTGCAAATGTTCAGCTGTTTGCTGTTGCTTTGGTTCTATATATTTAAGTAAGATATCTTATGATCGGATGTGGCTAAATTTTTGAACACTTGCTTGTAGAGTCGATACTCTCTCCACTTCCTCTGAATAAAGATGACTGAAGATAGAAATTTCAGTTCCAACTATTAAAAATGCGGATATTCATCCACAATTTCCTCCTCAATATTTTTCCTCAAATTGTATCTCTTTTCATTGTTGAATTTTTTATTCATAAACTATTCCTTCTGTTTCCTCTGCGAATAGTGATTTGACTAAAAATAGCGAATTTCCTCCATATTGAAAAATGTAGGATTATCCTCAACAAAGTAGCGATACTACCAGTTATCAATAATTTTGATCTTTTCGTTGCTGGCACGAGATTACTTCGAATTGTGGCTGTTGATCAGACCTGAACTATTCGAGGGTATGTTTATGCAGGAACTGTAGTCTATTTCGAGTAAAGAGTGATTTTTCTTCGGTTCTTTACTGGTGGATCCTTTACGACTTTTGCTGCGATTTTTCACGGCTGGCCTCGGATGGTGAGTGGGATGGTGAAATTGTTGGGTCGTATAGGAAGCATCATATTTGTTGATTGGATACTACTAAACTGAAAATTATTCCGGTTTTTACATTTAAACTGATTTTCTTTTACCTGTTTTCTTTTTCTTTTTGGGAAAAGGACCAATCTGAGCAGCTGAAATGGATTGTTTCTTTTTCAGAAAACCCTTATCGAATGTAGTAGCTGCTGATGCGCTAATTTTGCTCTTATCAAGTTGAAAAGTACTCTTCTTTCTTCTGTTTTTAGATTTTGATCTAGACTTGTCACCTCCTTTGATATTTTTGGGCGACTTATTCTCCTTCCCTTTCGGTTTCAACTGCACAACCAAATTACTAAAAGATTGTCTTTTATGTTTGACCGAGTTCTTCTTTGCAGTCTTTACATTAACATCTTCACCTGCACTCAGAAAAGAAATATTTGATTTTTTCCTTTGCTCTGCAATTTTGACCCTTGCACCATCTTCGATATGTCTACTGTTTTTGCTCATTTTCTTGCTGTGTGAATTTCTGCTAACTAATGATTATCTCTCGTAACGTTTTCCTGTTGAATCAAGGCTCAGTCTTTTGCGATTATGATTTTCACGATGTTCAGGATATTGACTTAGTGCAGATTCGACTCTTATATTTCTGAGAGCTTTATGCATGTGACTTTATTCATGATTAAGCGAGGAAGCAGGTCGAACTGGGTGATTAGCAGGATGATTTTACTTAGACGCATGAGTAAGCTAAATGGGAAACTAATCTAGATGACAGGAAAGGTACTGAGATTTTTGAATATTTTAGATTTGATCTGTTTGATTTGTTTACCCTTCTTAGGATGTTTCGGTGATCTCCCTTCAGCTTTGTTATGAGGGTTGTTTCGTTTCGGTTAATTCATCTTATAAGATGAGTTTGAATTGCTAAGATATTCAATATTCACAACGTCCGATATTAAATTTAGGGGAATAAAAATAGTGGAAATAGCAGGGCTAGACCCTATGTTATGAAAATGGGCACTACAACAATCGATATTTGATAAACAAATAGGATGGCTACACTCGGACAAAAACTTCCAATTCTATATGGAGGTCTTAGTTAGATGTTCTTATCCAGATTTCCCTCCATTATTGAAAATGGAACCAAAAATTAGGAAAGCCAAAAAAGAAACAAAACGTCCTGATCCCAAACCTGAGATAACTGACCCCATCACCAAGGAGGTTGCCAATCGACATAAAGACATCACTGAACTTGAAATAATGTAGCAACCTCTCAAGCAAATCACAAAAAATGCCAAATTATGCATGTAAGCCTGCCCTAAACTCCAAGCCATTACTTTATCTGGATGTTCTCTTGTTTATCTAGCCAATATGCCTGAAATAGCAGAGTTGATACATTTGGACCTATCTGTCAATGAAATTGCAGATTCAGAGCTGAAGTATTTGGACAAATATACAAAACTCAACTACCTCAGCTTGGCACAGAATAAAATCACAAAGTTGCAAAGTATTAAACTGTTATCACCTCTAACCAATCTGAAAAGAATAGAATTGATCGATAACTAGATCGACGGATTGCCTGACTACCATAGCGCAGTTTTTCAAGTGTTTCCCAAATTGGACCTATTGGATAGCTTTAATCGTGAGGGCAATGAAGTCGAAGTGGATAATGAGGACCTGGAGCTCTAAGATGACAGTGATGATGATGGATAAGATGACTAAGAAGAAGATGAGGAAGAAAGCTCGGAACCTAAGAAGCACCAAAAAAAAGAAAATCGACCGACACAAAGTTTTGATAATGAAAGCTAAGATGAGGATTTTGACCCCAACTAAGAGAACGAAGGTTAGGAAGGTGGCTAAAATGTGAGATTCGGTATTGGCAGCAGTTCAAATGAGGACGACTAAGAAGAAGGTTCAGAGTAGGAATAACCAGATTTTGATGATCCCTAGGAAGAAAGCAAATCTTGATCCCCACCTTTATTTACAAATCAATAGAATTATTTTTTCTGATAGTATTTTAATCAATAGTATACAAACAATGTATAATGAGGTTTGTTTAGATGATCACTGCACAAATAATTGCCAGAAACGTGAACATTGCTCCATGTGACAACTTACTTTGCTTACATTTCGCATTCTCTCTTCTTTCTGTCTTTCTTACTCTTGTAATTTTGCATTAACTTCCATGATCGCTTTCTAATCTCGCAGGCTTTCCTATCCAGCATAGGTCAGCAAAGCTCTTAGGTCATATAGAGTAGCCTCTAGATGCTCGTTGCGTTCTTTGAGAATTTTGTTCTAAGCAGAGATAAGGATTATCTTGGCTATCAGCATTTCTCTCTGTTGCTGTGGAAGTCTGTTGCCGTTGGAAGATGGATAATGGATCGAATGGGTAACGACTAGATTGTGATGGAGGTTGAGGGATGTCATTGTACTTTTGAAAAAGAATTATTATAAGTTTTCGAGGGCAAAATGCATAAATAGTCAGGCTAAAAACTTGAAAGTAAAACACAATAAAATTGAGTGTGGTTAATCAATAGTGATAATTAAATGAGGTCAGAGGTATTCAAGGTAGTGTTGCTTGTATTATGCTGTCTTGCGTTTGAAGACTGCGAAAGAGCCTGGAATTGGTAAGTCAGCTCCAGATGCCCAAGAGCAATACTGTTTGGAAATAAAAGCTGGATTTTATTTGATCCATTCTCGACTCATGGCCACCAAACTCCAAGAATTCAAATCCGTATAATCTCTCTCGCCAACCGTGCTCCCTAAATAGTTACTCTGAGCATCGATCAACTAGATGCTTGGATACCATTTTCCTTCCTGGAAATGTTTGACTTCTTTGGTGATTTACTCATCATAAGCCTTGAGGAAATCTCTTTCACTACCAGATAAGATCAGCACTCCTGTAGTTGTTAGATACTTGTTGGCTAGTCTATATGAAAAAACGTTTCGCATGAGCTGCATTTGATATTACTAGAGATAGTCGGTGACGATGCGCTAATCATCGAAGTTGAAGCTATTTTTTTAACTTTACTCCAAAGGAAGGACGACTATTGAGTCAAATTGCTTCCCTTCAAATCTATTTTCAAGTTATTGATAATTTTTATTTAGATAGTATTCGTGATAAAAAGTTGGCTTGGTTGGCTCCTTAACCTCCTCAATTTCAGTTGAAGACGACTCTTCCTTTATCTCACTCTAGCCCTAAATAGCTGGAGGAGTGACAAAAATACGAGTGATCTCCCAATGTTTGTTAAGAGCATTGTGCATGTGAGTATAGAGGGGATTTGTTGCTTAGGCAAAGATGAGGATATTTTTGCGTTTGGTCATAATTCTATGTTTGAAGTACTTCGTCATTCTGATAGACCAGTTGACGAAAAACTTGCCAATAGATTTGACTGTTGTGGTCAGACCTTGGGACATTTTTGTGAATGAGCACAATTATAATACAAATGCAGGAAGATAAATCGAGCCCTTAGAATTGCAAAAAATAATAGAACAATAATACAAGTAACAATGTTAACTCTGCAGCTGAGAAGGAAGAATAGTTTGAAGTATACAAGTATCAAGTGTCAGGCAAGACCCCCAAATACATAGATAACCTTCGAGGCCGTATCTACAAAATATTTTCGAAATCATAACACTAGTTCTATGAGCACATCAAAGCCATCAAACAGGGAGACCAGAGATATGGTCTCAAATAATATTTTCCTGAGTACTTGGGCGTGTATGAGGAGAAAGATTTGATCGGTATGACAAATCTCAAAAAATAAGATTCCGTCATTTCAAAAGATGAAGATGAATAAGGCTTACCGAATAAAGGTGATCGAGTTATATGGATTGAGCACATAGCCAAGAGAAGCACAGACAGTCCCCAGAAAGACAGAAATTTTCTTTGTCTCAAAAACCTAACCTACAGGTATTAGATGCCCAACATTCTGGATATAAAATTAGGTAGGAAAAAATTCAAATAGAGCAACATCAAATTTGCAAAGTCTACCACCGATAGTCATCACTTCAGAATCAACGGCATGGTTGTGCACCTTGACAACGGAAAAGGATATGAAGAGTGTTTCGTCAGTAAATATTTTGGGCAGAAGATAACCGAAAATTAAATTGAGCAATACTTGGCCTTGTTTTTCTTTGATGGAAAGACAATCAATATCAAATTGCTGGAAAATATCATTTAAGAGCTGCACAAAATGATAGCAAATTTCAAATTGTTCAGAGGGATCAATTTCACGAGTTCATCTCTGTTCATAGCCTTCGATGAAAAAGATCACAGGAAATTTTCCCTCAAACTCATAGACTTCGACAAGTATGAGTTTGACTAGAGCATCGAATAGGACACAAATATATTGAAAGGGCTCGAAAACATTCTTCTTTTCTTCAAAAACATCATAGAGGCCGGATCTGAGCATGAATAAACTATACTTAAGAAGTAGTTGAGAATTTTCCAAGAAGAAGTGGAGATTGTTCCATAAAACAAGATCGCCAAGTACGAGAAAGATGTAGAATATCCCAAAAAATGATTTAGCTGGTGATATTATTGATCATTTCTTATATCCCCCTGATTTCTTCCTTCTGGCTAAAATAATATAAAAATTTGAGTAGAAATGGGAGATTGCGTTTCGGTTTCAGATGGTTAAAGAGGCCCAGCAAGATAGAACAAATTACCTGTCCTGTTGCAGAAAGCCAGAATAATACTAGAGCAACAAATAATGAAGCGCTCCAAGACCCTCCAAGAACAATAGTTCAGCCTTTATCAAAATTTTCTCAAAGATAAATTTAATCGTAGTCTAACAGTTTAAAAGGCAATTATAGGTAGAACCGTTTACTGCAAGAACATCAATCAAAGTACTAATGATTAAAACTTAGTCTATCTGATATGTTCAACTTAATGCAAAGCTATCCTCGATCGCAAAGGTGCAATCTAAAGCAATATCGAAGTGGTGCAAGCATCAATGCAGACTTTGGTTTATTCTGCTTCTATCTTGAAAGAAGATGTGCTTTATGAGCTTCAGTAATATATGAGGTCTTATGGTCAATTCAAATTTCCCAACGATAACGATATCAGACATGAGTTGGTAAAAATACATAAAAAGACAGATCAGGTGACTTTCTAGATGGAAAATTCCTTTATTTTGGAGTTCTGTGGGGTCCATAATATCGAAATGACAAAAATTAATGAAGTTGGGCATAACTACGGGTATTCTGCAGGTAGGCACACCATACTCCAATGATATCATTGCTTTGTTTCCGAGTATTATAGATAATTAATATCAACAACTCTCCTTGAAGATATGTAAAATACAAGAGTTTCAATCACGATTTCAGTACTTGGGCTGCTCCATGAAGATCTGAGAAGGATCGTTGGGATCGACAAAAGCTTTGTAGTTGAAGTTGCCATTCCTGACATCGTTGTACATTCCACTGTTTTGTATAAATACCTCCATGTTACGATTGTACTTTCTGACTTCTTTTATCCAGAAGCTCAAAAATCTGATAAAAGTGTCACAGCCTCCGTTATTGAACCACAACTTGAAGTGACAATTTCCAGGAAGCAGTCCTTGATTGGGAGGTGTACTTCCTTTTAGATAAGTGGTTCCAAAGATCGGGAATTAGACCTTTTCATCGTATAATGTGGCAAGAGGAATATCAAAGGACCAAAAATCTGCTGTCGGTTTATTACTGACGAAGATGATTCTGTGTGTGGTGAGAAAAACCTGAGTCAAGATATATTTACAGTTCCTTTCAACTCTTTTTTCCCCAGGCCATCTATCTTGACCTGAAACTCAATGTTTTGCCTGTAAAGAAGGAAGCGTTCGCCATTCAGAGCGTGAGGGATGCCTTGATTATTGACGGGAATATTGAGAGTCATCTAATATCAGATTTTATAACTATATGTGCAGGATAAGTCAACCTTTCACAGTAAATTGATTTTTTGAAGAAAAGAACAAAAGATAAAGGGAATCTCAGAATTTTTCCAGAAAATTGATATAATATAAATTTGTTGTTGACTGTTGATAAATTACTTTTGATAAACCGCATAACAGAACAAAAAGTATGATCTTTAGATGACTGGGGGAGCATCAGTGGGTTGGACCAGCACGAAACATTAAGGAAAAATATATCGTATGTGTTTGGAACTCAGCATTTATTATGTGCAGGCAATGATAGAAGGAATGATGATGATATCATGGTCTATCTTTTACTCACCCAAGATTCATCTACAAAAAAAACCTTGAGAATATTGATAGTTGAGAGTGTATCATGGCTAAATCATTTGTCAAATCAATCATCCCTTATTTGTTTTTTGCCCTAGCGTTATAGCTAATGTGATTGTTGACTCCTTAAGTCAAACTTATGTAAACCACATTATTATCAACAAAGAGTTTGAACGTGTTATATGATGTCCAAGTAACTGAATGTGACTCCCAATAAAACTGTCTATAATTAATTAAGCTTATAATTTCAACAAGATGAGCGTTCAAATACCCGAGCTTTTTTCGCAAATCAAAATAACAGTTCAGTAATACTACTCGCGCCATCATAAATCGACCATGTTAGTGGCAGATTCCTTATAATTATTAAACATTCTGATTTGCTAAGCTTCGGATTCGCCATAAGAATTGTTGACTTCAATACTGGGAGGAAAAGCCACGAGCAACAAAATAAAACAGATGCTGTTGATCAGATTCACAAAAAACAAAACAGAAGCCAAGTTTATGAGAATGTATTAGGCAGAAATAGCAAAAAACGAATTAGATTATAGAATACCAACAGGTAGCCCGAATAAAATGATGAAGGATATCCACCAAAGTCTCAAAAAGATCGAATAAGAACTGAAAACAATCAATAATAGCATTGAAACCCTTACGATAGACAACCCACCCATGTAATACGACGGTGTAATGTCGGGCCAATAAATGCGACTAGGAGTGCTTCTGAAGATGCTGATGGAAAGTTCAGATCTGGATTTGTAGAAAGAGAAAGATTAGATGCTTTTCCGCATTGTAAGTTTGAAGTTATTTAGTATATACTATGGGAATCGCTTGGCATCATTTTGAACAAAACACAATACATCATCGAACTACTTCTCGACCAAGTCTAAGAACAACCAGAACCAGATCCAGGCACTCCTTCTACAAATTCAAAACGTTCAGCTCTGTCTGAGTCTGTAGAAATATACAAGCTAAACCAGAAGAAAAAGTAAATTCTGGAGCATAGAACCAGAACCATATAAGGCAAAGATAGACAGGTCATCAACACTATCCGTTCTGACTATAAAGTCCGTTGTCGTGATACTGGTAAGGAAGTGAAGACTGAACCCAGGTCTCGCTGCTGTTTGGGCTGAGAATGTAAAAGCGTTATAACCAAACTGATTTTTCACAGCGAAATAGATATTCGTTATTCAGTCCGACAACATCAAATTTCAAGAAGCATATAGTAGGGAAGAATGGGAAACTCTTAAAAATAAATAAGATCATAGAGAAATTTTGCGTCGATTTTGCTAGATTCTTCTGAGTGACATAAATTCGAACATGGTCATTTTGGGGCCTGAATTATTTTTCCTCTTGAGGGGAGAGGAGCATGATGGCATGCTTCCTTGTTAACTTTTGTCGGAGGTGGAGATGAGGTCCAATCTATCATGAGCAGTGATGGCCTGAACATTCATGGATAGGGGCTTGCGCCTAGGTGATTTAGGACATACAAGCTCAAATTGCTCCTATTCATGCGAGTAGTTGGAGGTGGATGAGCTGTGTTCTGAACTCATTGTGAGATATGCCCTTTTTATTATATTGGATGGTTTAGAACGCACTTAAGGATTACCGTTGACCAGTGCACAGTAAATGCCTTAAAATAGCTCAGAAATCATATAAGTCTTATTCCTCTACCTTCCCGTAAAAACTTTGACCTCATAAACCCACCAGTGGAAACTCGAGCTTATGCTACTTATTATAGCGCCTGTTTCTAGGATTTCTCCATTCTAAGAAATAATCTCGAGTCAAAATAACATCCAAAGCAAATGCCAGTTGATCCCCTCTCGCCTCAGAGTTATATAAATGAGTAGTCAAATAAAGTTGAGAGAAATCGATAGCTTACGCAGTATCATGGGAGGTTGTCTCAGATTAACAGAACCACTCAACTTACCCAACGATTCTTATGATATCTACCCTCGAAGAAAGATCAAAAGCATGTCTGAAAGTTCAAGTGAAATGTCGATGAGATTTACACCGAGATTGAGTATGACAAAAAAACAAATCATGAGCTCTA
>Ga0210011_1001800_pt1 | contig 19020 bp, 20 predicted proteins | sample CryGeymeta201502_FD_183972 | JGI IMG/M metagenome (GOLD analysis project Ga0210011, IMG submission 183972) | Groundwater microbial communities from Crystal Geyser aquifers in Utah, USA - Crystal Geyser metaG 2015-02 (SPAdes) (version 2) | ecosystem: Environmental > Aquatic > Deep subsurface >...
TTTCAATCCAGCTCAATCGGGCTTCGACTCCCTCACGTAAGTGACATCAAGTCACTTACTCCGAGGCACATGAGAAAAGCACCTGACGGTGCCTTATTCTCTCATGTGCCTCGGGAGGGAGTCGAACCCTCACGCCTTGCGACACACGATTTTGAGTCGTGCGCGTATACCAATTCCGCCACCGAGGCAATTCGATTGCGAACAGAAAGAGTGTATCAGATAATGCCAAAGTTATAAACACTGGTGCTGGGGCAAATATGGTACAATGTACTTACGAGCATTAGGGATTTTTGGAGGTGATACGCTCGGTTATTTTTCGTCTATTTGGTATTTAACTATGGCTTTTCAAGGAGATTCAATTTTTTGGGTAGAGGTGGAGAAAATCGTGGCTAACCCGTATCAACCACGGCGGGAATTTGATGAGCAAAAGCTCAAGGAGCTGGCTGAGTCTGTCCGCATGTACGGGATTTTGCAACCATTAACCGTGACGCGAAAGGAAGTGCCGTCTGAAGATGGTTCGTTTCGCAGTGAATATGAATTGATTGCTGGCGAACGGCGTTTGCGTGCTAGTAAAATTGCCGGCTTGTCGCAAGTGCCAGTCATTATTCGTGAAGGTGAACAAAGTGAACAAGAAAAATTAGAGCTGGCAATTATTGAAAATCTACAGCGTGAAGACCTAAATGCCGTTGATCGGGCTATGGCCTTTAGACAGCTGGCTGATGTTTTTAATTTGTCACATTCACAGGTAGGTAAAAAGGTTGGCCGTAGTCGAGAATATATTTCCAACTCCATTCGTCTTTTGCATTTGCCGGACTACATGCTCAATTCACTTCGTAGTGCCGACATCAGCGAAGGTCACGCCCGCACGCTTTTAATGTTGAATGATAGACCAGAAGAACAGGACACCGTCTTTCGGGAGATTCTTCTTAAAAAACTTACCGTCCGCGATGTGGAGAGAATTGCTCGCGGTATTGCAGTAGAGAAGACCAGACGTAAAGATAATGTTGATTTTAATCTTCTTGAATTGGAACGACAATTCACTGAAACTTTAGGCACTAGAGTTAGTATTGTTAAAACAGAGTTTGGTGGCAAGATGACGATTGACTATTTTTCTGAGGAAGATCTTGAGGCGATTTTGCTACGAATGCGTGATGAAGCTAAACAAATCAAACAGGAACTACCAGCTTCGGGTGAGAATCGCGAATGGATTAAATTGGAAGAGGATAAGGATGAAAAAAATGCGTTAGAAAAATTAACTGCTAGCACTGGCTTAGAAATGTTGCCTCTTACTATCATAGATGATAGTAAGAATAATATTGCCAGCCAGAGTAAAAGTGAGACTGGGGTTCCAACTCTAGCGGTACCAATCGTGCCAAAGATTATGAAGGAGGCACCAATGCCGACAGTGTCAGTGGCGGTGGAAGATATTTTGATCCGACCTGCTGTGACAGTACCGTCTCCAACTCATGAGGAAGAGAAAAAAGAATATGTATCAGATTCAGTCCCAGTCACACCACCAGTAATCAAAACGGGGAATTCTCTTCGTGATCAGCTGGTAGTACTGTTGGGTCAAAAACCAACCTTTGTGCCAAATCCACCCGAGTCAACTACACCGATAGAACCAACAATGCCACCAGTCACCCCACCATCAAAAACAGATGAAGTTGACACTTTGATACCAAAGCCAGAAAAACCAACCACTGATAAAACCAATGACGACAGTAGTCTGTATTCAATGAATAATTTTGGAGTTTAAGAAATTTTTGGAGAATGAAGTCCGACTATCATACTCTTGTACAAATTAATATAAACATCCCTAATTTTTTAATAGTACGTGGATTGCCACTTGCCACACCCCGCTCGCAGATAAAGGCGTTTGCAAAGACAACAGAGAAGCGATTGTTGATGATTAAAACCGTTGGTTTTGGTCACGTTCCGTCTTTGCGAATCGCAACGAAGCAATCCATGTCGTACGTCTTTGTGAATGGGAGAGTGAAAGTCTACCTCATCACACAGCTTAAATTATTGCAACTCTTCCACCTGATAGTTTTGTTGTCCGTTATTTCGGCGACGGTAAACCTAGTTCGGCGCGAATATGTCTTTTTGCTATAGAGGTCTTGGCGATGTCAATCCATTTTTTGGTTGGCTTGGCTGATTTACGAGTTTCCACTTCAACAAGGTCTCCATTATGTAATTCAGTGTCAAGTTGGACTTGTTTTTTATTAACTTTTACACCTGAAATGTGATTTCCTATTTCTGAGTGAATAGTATAAGCAAAATCAATCGGTGTTGCCCCAACCGGTAAATCCACCACATCTCCTATTGGAGTAAAAACAAAGATGCGACTACTGAAAAAATCTTGACGCAGATCGTTGATAAATTCATCATTTGAGCTTTTACCTTTAGCAGAAAGCAGACCAATTTGGCTAATCCACTGGGGAATTTTTTCTTTATCAGGTATACCTTTGGCAATTAATATATTTGTCTCTGAGCCAGATTGCTTAGTAAAAGGTCGGAAAAGAGAAGGTATTAGATTAGAAAAACGACTGCCAGAGGTGGGTTTATCGGTGGTGGATGGTTGCTTATACGTTAAATGCGAAGCTACACCAAATTCAGATTCGTGGTGCATTTTTCTAGTTCTAATTTGAATTTCCAAAATGATGCCATGGGTGGTAGTGACGGTGGTGTGAATTGACTGATAACCATTTGGTTTGGGAAAGGCGATATAATCTTTCATTCTTCCCGGCAGTGGACGCCATAATTCATGTACAATCCCGAGTGTACGATAACAGTCTTCTACCGTTGACACTACAACGCGCATAGCTAAAAGATCGTAGACATCATCAATATCCCAGTTTTTTAGTTTTAGTTTATGATATAAGCTGAAAAGACCTTTAACTCTATAAGAAGTATTAAAGTCAATCAGTTTAGAATCCGCTAATTTTTTCTGTAGGATTTTACGTTCTTTCTCTAATATTTCACTAGATTTGCCAGCTCGTTTTTCTAGCAAGCCACACACCCTTTTGTACTCAGCTGGATAAACATAAGGAAAGGCCAGATCCTCTAGCTCCTTGCGGATTTTACCCATTCCGAGACGATGAGCAACTGGAACATAAATTTCTAATGTTTCGCGGGCAATTCGTAACTGTTTCTCCTTTGGCACAAATCTCAATGTCATCATGTTGTGGAGACGGTCATTTAATTTTACCACCAAAACTCGTATGTCCTGACTAGTGGCGACAAATAATTTACGAAGCGATTCGTTGTGCCTATCAGTACCATAATAACGAACGGAACTTAGTTTGGTAACTCCTTCTACCAAAAAAAGAATTTCCTCACCGAAATTTTCCTTAATATCATTTGCCTTCACCGGAGTGTCTTCAATGGTGTCGTGCAGTAAACCAGCTGCCACAGTGCGTGGGCCCAGGCCCATTTCAGCAATCATAAAACCAACAGAGGCAACATGGGCCATATATGGTTCACCAGAGTAACGGGTAAATCCTTCATGTGCCCTCACCGCAAAATCATACGCCTTAGTGATTAAGTGTTTGTCCGCCTCGGTGGGATTTTCAAATTGTCCAATAATATCGGCTGCTGTTTTCATAAAATCAATTGTAGTGAGTCCGGGGAAAATTGGCAAGTTTTAAGCGTGGCGCGCCCTAGGGCGCACCACGCTTAAAACATCTCTCTGTCACCATCTCTTTATCCCTGTTTTAGAAGTTCAACCGCTACTTCAATTGTTATGTCCTCAGTCTTGATAGATTCAGGAATGCTAATTCGTTTGAAACCTTTACGCAGATAACGACCGGACTTTGATTCAAAAACATTAACCATTTTTTTAGTAACTGGGTTTATACCCAGTTCCTTTAATAGAGTTTCTCCTTTACGCATTTGTTTTGGTTGAGCGTAGATTTCCAATGCTCGTTTGTATGTAATAGTGTATGGGTCGTCATTACCTTTGAGAGAACGGAAATCTCCGGCGTGTGCTATGTATGGGCCATATTGCCCGGTGTTGGCGATAATAATCTCGTCAGTCTTTGGGTGGTTTCCGAGTTCTCGAGGAAGTGTGAGATATTTAACAGCATCATCAAGTGTAACGTCTGCTGGCATTAATCCAGCAGGCAAACTAGCTCGTTTGGGAGACGGTTGTTTTTTGCCTTTTATTTTTTCTGGAGTTTCACCGAGCTGGACATAGGGGCCAAATTTTCCGTTCATGACATAGATGGCCTCGCCACTGTCTGGATGGTTGCCGATTGGTGCATCCGGTTTTAATTCAGAACCATCAATCATGCGCGCACCATTACACTCAGGAAAACGATTACAGGAAAGGAATGTCCCCGCTCGCCCTAGTTTGATAACCATGGCGCTACTACAGATAGGGCAGGGAAATCCTACTGGTCCAGCGCCAAGGTTGGTGAGTTTTGGTATATCTTCCTTGGCAGTTATCTCTTTTAGAAATGGTCCATAAAAATCCGTTAGGGTTTTTTTGTAAGTACGGGTACCTTCAGCTATTTCATCAAGCTCTGTTTCCATCTCACTGGTAAAGGTATCAGAAATATAGTTTGCAAAATTTTGTTCCAAAAAAGTTGAGACCACATCGCCGGTATCTGTTGGTATCAGTGTTCTGCCTTCCTTGATTACGTAGCCACGGTCAGTGATGGTTTTAATAATTGAGGCATAAGTTGATGGTCGCCCAATGCCACGTTTCTCGAGCTCTTTGATGAGACTGGCTTCACTGTAGCGACCAAGTGGCTGGGTTTGTTTGGCTTCGATGTCAATGGACTTTAATTTGAGCGAGTCGCCGGTAGCAAGTTTTGGTACTTCGGTATCTTCACCTCGGGCACGAGTATCAACAGCTAGCCACCCAGGGAAAATAATTCGCGAACCATTCACTGTAAAGTCAGGAATAGCATCAGTGGTGTTGGTGATATTAGCCACAACTTTCGTTCGTTTCATGGTGGCGTCAGACATCTGAGAACTTACTGTGCGTTTCCAGATAAGCTCATACAAAGCTTTTTGGTCAGCTGTAGCACCGACATTATGTTTAGTAAAGTTAGTTGGTCGGACAGCTTCGTGGGCTTCCTGGGCCGACTTACTTTTTGTTTTGTAGGTACGTGGTGTCAAATATTCCTGACCATAATCCTTAATGACAAGAGCATGCATTTGTTTTAATGCCACCTCACTCATGTTGGTGCTGTCGGTACGCATGTAGGTGATGTGACCGTCTTCATAGAGCTTCTGAGCGGCGCCCATAGTGCGTGATGGAGAAAATCCCAATCGAGTTGAGGCGACCTGTTGCAAAGTAGAAGTAGTGAATGGGGGCTTGGGACTACGCTTGGCCTCACTCTCTTTTATGGCTGTAACTGTCCATGAATTTGCTTCACCAACTGATTTAATACGTTCGGCTTCTTCGGCTTCTTTTGGTTCTTCGGTGCAAAGAAATGGAATGTTAAGTTTAGCTACAGTGGTTTGTGCGATTAGGACAAAATAATCTTCTGGAACAAAAGCTCGAATTTCTCGCTCACGCTCCATTACGATACGCAGGGCGGGTGACTGTACACGCCCAGCCGAAAGCCCATAGCGGACTTTTTTCCAAATTAGTCCCGATAGATCGTAACCAACCAAGCGATCTAGGATACGTCTGGCTTCTTGCGCTTCTTTCAAATTAAGGTCAATGTCGCGGGGGTGGAGAATGGCTTCCTTGACCGCGCCTTCAGTAATTTCATTAAATACCACCCGTTTGAGATTTTTATTTGAACCCTTAATTAGTTCAGCCACATGCCAGGCGATTGCTTCTCCTTCACGGTCAGGGTCTGATGCCAGTAGTACAGCATCAGCTTTTTTGGCAGCGGCTTGCAGTCCCTCAATTACTTTTTCCTTACCAGGAGAAATAATATAGTGTGGGACAAATCCAGCTTCAATATCAACAGCATCTTTGTTGCTTTTAGGAATATCCCGAACATGACCAATGGAAGACAGGACGCGATAATCTGGGCCAAGATATTTTTCAATAGTCTTGGCTTTAGCTGGGGACTCCACAATTACGAGGGTGTTTTTTGACATAAGATAAGCTAATACATACTACAAGTCACATATATATGTCAAATAAGAACTCCATGCTTGCATCATTAAATATAAATAAATTAATTGAAAGCTTAATGCCACTAATGTTCCAGTACCTTAAATGATGTTGTGATAAATATTACTGTCTGAAGCAATGAGACCTTTGATTTCCATCTGCATCAATAGAGTGTTAGTAAGGTGTGACGGTAGGTTAAGTGAACGGATAAGGGTATCTCTATCGGTCGGTTCAAAAAGAAGTTTGATGATTTGATTTTCTTCGGTAGAGAGGTCAGCTGGCGACACAAAAGACTTCGTCTTTTGTGTCGCTTCGTGGTCGATTCCCAGCGCGTACAAAATATCCTCCGCGGTGGTGACGGGAGTCGCACCGAGCTTAAGGAATTGATGAGTACCGAGAGAATTTTTAGAAAAGATACTGCCCGGGACGACTAGTAGTTCGCGATTGTAATCAATGGCCATGCGAGCCGTGATGAGGGTGCCGGATTTTTCACCCGCCTCGATCAGGAGGGTGGCGTGACTCATGCCGGCCATGATGCGATTACGTTGAGGAAAGGTCCAGAGAGCAGCCGGGGTGGTGGGTGGTAGTTCGGAAAGCAGACCGCCACCATTTTCAACAATCTGCCGTCCTAGTCGACGATGGCTAGCCGGATAGAGTACATGCTCATTAAGTCCGCTTCCCGGCACCGCGAGAGTATATAATCCGGCACTGAGCGCGGCTTCATGTGCTAGTCCATCAATCCCGAGAGCGAGGCCGGAAATAATTCCGATTGGATAACCAGCTAGGTCACCAATTATTTTTTCAATAACTTGCTTGCCATAAGTAGTGTATTTGCGTGAACCGACCACTGCCAGTAACTTGAGGTCTGATGTCGGTAATGTACCAACTGCCCAAAGTTCTTTAGGCGGCTGTGGAATTTCCGCCAATAAGGGCGGGAATTCCGTTGGCTCAAGTAATCGAATTTCAAACGAATTCATACTAAAAGTGTAGCACAGGTATAAAAGTCAATGTTTTTTATATTTTAAAAACTGTTGTATAATCTTTTTGTTATAAGCTGTGTAGTGGGTTGGGATTACTGCATCAGAATTTGCCCTCGGGCAGAACAAATTCCGATGTAAGTAAAATATAATCGCTACGCTCATTATTTTTACTTAATGTTAGATATTAAATTTATTCGGGAGAATTTGGAGGTGGTTAAAATGGCGGCAGTGAAGAAGAAGATTAAGATTGATCTTGATCGGCTTGTGGCGGTTGATGATGCGAGGCGAGAAGTGATGACTGCTCTAGAAGCCAAGAAGGCGGAGCAGAATCGCGTGTCGGCCGACATTATTGCAGCTGATGCTGTGGTGAAGTCTCAACTCATCACCGAGATGCAGGCTCTCAAGACCGAAATCCAAGCAGACGAAGAAAAGCTCAAGCCACTCATGGAAGAGTGGAAGGCATTAATGCTCCAAGTGCCAAATGTGCCAGACATGTCTGTTCCTGATGGTGAAAGCGATGCCGACAATCAAGAGGTAAAGATTTGGAATCCTGATGGTTCGACCGAACGACCAGCACCATTACCATTTCCAATGAAGGACCATGTTGAGCTCATGACAGCTCTCGGAATGGTAGATTTTGAAAGGGGAGTGAAGGTACACGGTTTTCGTGGCTACTTCCTAACTGGTGATGGGGCACGCTTGTCATGGGCAATTTGGAATTACGCCAACGACTTTTTTGGCGCAAAAGGTTTTGAGCCGTTACTCGGTCCGTCAATTGTACGTAAGAGTAATCTCTATGGCACTGGACACTTACCTAATGATGCTGAGGATGTCTATAACACTCAGGATGATGATTATTTGATTGGAACTAGTGAGGTTTCCACCATGGGTTTTTATGCTGATGAGGTACTTGAACAGTCACAATTTCCCATTAAGTTTCTAGCTTTCTCTCCTTGCTACCGACGTGAAGCCGGTAGTCACGGCAAGGATACCAAGGGTTTGATTAGAGTACATGAGTTTTTTAAGGTAGAGCAGGTGGTACTGTGCGAAGCATCGCATGAAGAAAGTGTACGTCTGCATGAAGAAATCAATCGTAACACTGAGGAATTTATTGAGTCGCTTGGTATCCCGTACCACACGGTTCTCAATTGTGGAGCCGATATCGGACAGGGGCAGGTGAAGAAATATGATATCGAGTTGTGGGTACCAGGCGAGAAAACTTATCGCGAGATTAGCTCAGCTTCATACTTCCACGATTTTCAAACTCGTCGTTTTAATATTCGCTACAAGAATTCTGAAGGAGTAATGCATTATGCTCACTCACTCAACTGTACGGCGATACCAACACCACGTATCTTGGTGTCTTTAGTGGAAAACTTCCAGCAAGCTGATGGTAGTATTAAAATCCCTGAGCCGTTGCAAAAATATTTAGGTAAAACTGAGATTAAATAGTTGAAGAAAAATAGTAGAGGACAAAAATGGCAAAATCTTAAAGGTTTTGCACCTAAGATTTTCCGTTATATCAGGTATGATATAACTATGAGTGTAATAGGGTCAACATAAAGCAATGTTTAACAAGAAAAGTAAAGTCAGGTTAAAAAACAAACCTCGTCGGCGGACAATGAATCCTAGTAAAAGAATGTTGATAAGGCAATTTCTGATTGGTTTTCTTGTATTACTTTTCGTTGCTTCGTTGATTGCTGGTCTTTGGTACGGTACCCGGTTGGAACAACTAACTATTAAAAACATCATAGTTATTGGTGGACAGACAATTTCTCATGAAATAGTCAAGGGAAAAACCGAAGCTGTGCTCGGTGGTTCATATATCGGTTTGATACCCCGGCGGTTTGTTTGGTGGTATCCGCATGAAGATATCTTAGAAGTTGTTAAGAGTATCCCCCGAATAAAAAATCCAGTAGTAGAGAGAGTGTCAGGTACGGAAATAAAAATTCAATTTGAGGAATATTTCCCGTATGCTTTATGGTGTGATGAAATTAAAACCGACGAATGTATTTTTATTGAAGATACTGGCTACGGCTTTAGTGTGGCACCAAAGCTATCTGGTGATACCTTACTACGTTATCATTCACTAGGGCTGAAACCTCTGGTTGGGACCTCTCTCCTTGATAAGACTAAATTAACTGAAACCGTTCGTTTTGTTAATTTGGTTCAAACCGTTCAAGGTTTTGAGGTCTCCACAATCGAAGTGGACTCAATGGAGGACGTGTTTTATATTTTGAATGATGGTGGAGAAATTAAAGCGAATTTATCAATTCCGGCGGAAATAGTTTTTGCAAATTTACAATCAATTCTCGAAGCCAAGGAGTTCACACACCTAAAATCCGGTGCTTTTCAATATATTGATTTGCGATTTGGTAACAAAGTTTATGTCAACGACTCTACTCCAGTAGTAGCTACCAGTACAGTAACCTCGACTTCGGAAATTGATAGTGGTGTGGGTGAGGTCACTCAATAGTTGTTTAGGATGCTTGCACTAACTCAATTCTTGATTGCCACGTCATCCCCTACAGGGACTGTCCACTAGTTGGCCGATTTGTTTCGCTCCGCTCACAAACCAGCTCAACTAGTCTTGCAAAGTGACATTAAGTCACTTTTTCACGCTTACGAGCTCTTTTCTTGCAAAAACGACGACGTCTAGTCACTATCCAGTCCGTCTTTGCGAGTCGCAACGTGGCAATCCATGTTGTGGTCTTTTCTGTCTTTGTCGGTCAGGGCGAAGCAATCTGATAATTTAGATATCGATTCCAATGACATTAATTGTTATGGTGGATTCATGCCGAATATGTGATACGCTTGATTCTCTATGAGTAATTTTTGGAATAATTTACCGCGACCATTTATGGTCTTGGCACCGATGGCTGATGTCACGGACGCGGCTTTTCGGCGGATGATAGTAAAATATAGCGCGCACGAGCGCACAGACGGTACTGTCGGCGGGCCAGACGTAATGTGGACTGAGTTTGTGGCGGCTGATGGACTAATGCGCGCTACTCCAGAAGGTAAGGTTAAGTTGATGACCGACCTTATTTATAGTGAAGAAGAGCGTCCAATTATTGCCCAGCTTTTCTCTAGTCATCCAGAATACATGGAACAAGCAGCAGCTCTCTGTCTAGAACTTGGCTTTGATGGTGTTGATATCAATATGGGTTGCCCCGATAAGTCTATTGAAAAGCAGGGGTGTGGTTCGGCCATGATTAAAACTCCAGAAATAGCTGCGGCAGTAATCCGAGCTGCCAAACGAGGTGCCAGGAGCGATGAAGGGGGAATTCCCGTATCGGTCAAAACACGGATCGGCTACAATCATGACCAAGTCGAGGAATGGATTCCGGCAATATTGGCCGTACGTCCGGCGGCACTCACAGTGCACGCGCGTATCCGCAAGGATTTGAGTAAGGTCCCTGCTCGGTGGGAACGACTCATTCGTATAGTTGAATTACGAAATGAAATCTCACCCCAGACACGCATTATTGGTAATGGTGACATTCTGTCGATGGAAGACGCAGAAAATAAAATTAGAGAAACTGGTGTTGATGGTGCGATGGTGGGCCGAGCAATGTTTGGCAACCCCTGGTTTTTCAATCCGAATAAACGCCTACCGACGAAACTGACTGCTCTGCCAACCCACGGTGTGAACCGTGACACTATTATTGTGAATGACACCACTGATACAGCTGTTGAATATGTGACGTTGCCAGAGCGTTTGCTGGTGCTAGTAGAACATTCGCACTTATTTACTGAGCTTCTACCTCATAAAAACTTTGCCGTGATGAAAAAACACTACAAGGCCTACGTTCATGGCTTCCCAGGAGCAGTAGAACTCCGCACTAAATTAATGGAGTGTAACACTCCGGCCGAAGTTGAGGTAGTTGTCCACGCTTTTTTAGCTAATCCTCACACGACTGTCTAATTCATTGGTACACTTAAGGGGATGAATGAGGTATTACACGCCAACATATTCTTTATCATTGCTAGTATTGCCACGGTGGCCTTTGCCATTATGGTCTGCATTGCAATGTACTACGTTATTAAAATCCTTATTTCAATTCGAGCAATTTTAGAGCGAGTGGAAGAAGGAAGTGATATGATTGCAGAGGACATCACCACCGTCCGTAATTTTGTAACCAAGGGAGCGTTCATTTCGCATCTAATGGGCTTGTTTATTAAGACGCCAAAAAAGTCACGAACTAAACGAGCCAACAAAAAAACAACTGTTATTAGTGATTCAAAATAATTATTTTAATATGACAAGGGCAAACAAGAAAAAGACAGGTTTAACAGATACACAAAAGATTGGTTTGGGAGTCGGACTCACGGCAGCAGCTGTAGCGGCTGCGGGTACCTTCTTCCTTTATGGTAGTAAGGGGGCAAGTAAAAACCGCAAGGTGGTCAAGAGTTGGGCTCTCAAAGCCAAGGCAGAAGTTTTAGAAAAACTTGAAAAGGCCCAACAAATGTCAAAAGATGAATACGAACAATTAATTGACACAGTCGGCGGAGCGTATGCCGGACTCAAAGAGGCGTCAAAGGTAGATATTTCTGGTTTCAAAAAGGAAATGAAAGAATATTGGGGCAAGATAGAAAGGACAGCCAAACCAAAAAAGAAGGCCGTGTCTAAGTCGGCGGTAAAGAAGGTGGCTAAAAAGGTTGCCAAACCAGCTGTGGCTAAAAAAGCGTAGTTTGATGTTATACAGAGGTTAAGACGAGCGGGCCCTTCGGGCCCGCTCGTCTGTTGTATGATAGAGACATGAGGCATTTACCAAGTCTGTTATTTGTATATTTACTGTTCATACTGACGGCTTTTTTCTATCCTCAAACCCAACCCTATTTTCCAACCAGTGCGGCCGAAGCTGGTCAAGCCACTTATCAAATCAAGTCTGCTGAGGGAGATTTGGCCAGTCCCAATATCTCGGCCTCGTCTTACTTAGTTTTTGATTTGGAAACCGCACAGGTTTTGCTCGAACACAACCCTGATCATGTTTTACCGATCGCCTCAGTAACCAAACTATTTACTGCCACTGCTCTGGTACAGAAATATTCGCTTGATGCCACAACGACAATTACTTGGTCTGATTTGGCGACAGAAGGTGAGGCTGGCAAACTCCGTTTTGGGCAAACCTATTCCTATCGTGAACTTTTGTTTCCACTTCTTCTTGAATCATCTAATGATGCCTCTTCTGCACTGGTGCGGGCAACTAATTATTCGTTGGTGTCACTCATGAATGAATTTGTGAAAAATAATGGTGCAAATAAAACTACTTTTTTTGATGCTAGTGGACTTGATGAACGAAATGTTTCAACAGCCATTGAATTAGCGAGTTTGGTCCGTGTTGTCAATATTCAGGAGCGTTATATATTTAATATCACAGAACTACCTCAATACATTGGTCCTTACACTGGGTGGTTGAATAACAATCCGGTCCATACTTTCTCTGGCTATCGAGGAGGTAAACATGGTTATACCGTCGCTGCCAACCGCACGTTAGTGGCGTTGCTAGACCAGCAGTTTACAACCGAAAAACGCACTCTTGGTTATATTCTACTCGGCAGTGAAAACTTACAATCAGATGTTACCAACCTTCGCTCCTTTATTACCAATTCCGTGGATTATAAATAACCAAAGAAAATGTATTTCTAATAGATCACGCAAAGACGCTGGTCTTTGTCTTTACGAGTCGCTACGAAGTAATCCACGTCTTCCTGGATCGCCACGCTTCGCTCGCGATGACAAACACCAATTATGCAACTATTAAACTGAACGTCGTCACAAATGAGACATTATAAATAATCTGTTATACTAGAATCCTATGACTGAACATGTAGCTCTCTATCGAAAATATCGGCCGACCAGTTTTGCCGAAGTCCGTGACCAAGACCATATTATAAAAGTCCTTGAAGGCGCCATTGCTAAAGATACTATTCCGCACGCCTTACTTTTCTCGGGCACTAGAGGCACTGGCAAAACTACCCTGGCGCGTATTTTTGCGACCGCTATTGGCACCTCAGCGATAGATCTCTATGAAATTGACGCTGCCAGCAACCGCGGTATTGATGATATTCGCGAGTTGCGTGAAGCGGTGCACACTGTCCCATACGAATCAAAGTACAAGGTATACATCATCGATGAGGTGCACATGTTGACCAAAGAAGCATTTAACGCTCTCTTGAAAACTCTTGAAGAGCCACCGGCGCATGTGATTTTTATTTTAGCTACCACCGAAGAGGAGAAGTTATTAGATACTATTTTGTCACGATGCCAAGTATTCCGTTTTCGTTCACCATCACGGGTGGTGCTGGCGGAGGTAGTCACAGATGTCGCTAAAAAAGAGGGTTTCAAACTCAATCCCGAAGCGGCAGACTTGATAGCGATAGCAGCTGACGGTTCGTTCCGAGATGCGCTCGGTGTAACACAAAAAGTCATCTTGGCATCGGGTGATACAGTTGGTAGTGCGGACGAAGTGGCAGAAATTATCGGCGCTCCCAAGCAGGCAATTATTACCGCCCTTCTTGACGCTTTTCACACCAAAGATTCTGCCAGCGCACTCTCGGCGATTGCGGACGCCGCCGCTACTCACGTAGATATGAAATTATTTATCCGCGTTCTTTTAGACCATGTTCGCGCTGTCATGATCTTGCGCAACCGCGGCGGTAACGACACCGCTATTCTTGCTCAGTTTGGTACCGACATGCAGAATAAACTCAGTGAATTTGCCAATAGTACAAGCACCCCCCTCAATTCCCATTTACTACTGCGATTAATCGCAGTAGCCGACCAAACCGCCAAGTCACCCCTCCCTTACTTACCACTTGAAATTGCTGCGATGGAGTTAAACGAGAAAAAAGCATAATCATGGCCAATCAATTAATTTATCTTGCCCGCCACGGAGAAACAGCCGCAAATGCGGAAAATCGTGTTCAGGGTTTTGAAGAACCATTATCAGCGTTGGGAAAAAGGCAGGCCGAGACGCTGGCCGTACGCTGTGCTCATTTAGAATTCGACGCCCTCATTGCTTCTGATATGGTACGGACAAGAGAAACCGCAGATTCTATTTCTAAAAAAACGAGTCATAAAATAATACTTGAACCACTCTTTCGGGAAATCACCCGTCCAGCAATGTTTGAGGGTATGTCACGTGATTCAGTTGAATATCAAACCTTTCTAGCGGATGAGGTGAAGCATATGGATGATCCTAATTGGAGTTACTTTGAAGGAGAATTATTTACTGCTGTCTCCAGTCGCGCTCTCAATGCACTGACCTATTTAGAAAATCGTCCCGAGGAACGATTATTAGTAGTATCGCATGGTTTATTCATCCGTTATCTTGCTGCTACAGTCCTAACTGAAAAGAATTTGACGACCGATATTTGGCACCATCTCTCTCAAACCATGCAGATGCACAATACTGGTATCACAATACTAAAACGTGATATCGAAACCAACACCTGGTCGCTACGAACCTGGAACGATCACGCACACTTTGCTGAATAAATTTTATGGATGTATATTTTGTGCGACATGGACGGACGGATGGAAATGATGCCTTCAGACATCAGCATCCACATACCACTCTTAACGAGCTGGGTATAATTCAGGCCATTAACATTGCCAAGTTTCTAAAACGACAACGACCGACACACTTGATTACGAGTACATACTTACGCTCTATCGAAACAGCTCGGGTTATAAGTAATGAATGCGATTTAATACCAGAAACTCATCCTGCTTTTGAGGAACTGCATCGGCCAGAGTTTTTGGTGGGAGAGCGGATATTTGGTAAGGTTACCATTACTTACTTACTTCGTTGGTTTTTTGGAATGAAGAGTGCCTCCATGCATGATGGAGAGACATATGCCGACTTTACCAGACGATTGGCAGAGGCACGCCGTCATCTGGAATCATTACCGGAAAATTCTCGGGTGGTGGTAGTGTCGCACGCCGTTTTTATCAATTTTTTCCTGGAACACATGTGTCGACCGCAGGAAATGAGTCTCTGGCGAGCAGGTATCCGAATTATTAAAATATTACTAATTAGAAATACCGGTATTGTTCATGTCCGCTTTTCACCAGCCAAAGCCAAGAAGGGTTGCGGTTGGCGAGTGATTCACGGAACAAAGTAGCTCTTTCCAAATAACGTTTATTCGGCTGTAGTACTTGAATCTTCCCAAAATTCTGGCACTATAGAGCGACTGAAGCAAAGACGAAGAAGTGAAAACTTCGTTTTCACTTCAAAAAATCCCTTGCTGGATCATCTAATGGTATGAGAATCATACAGTTCTCATTCATTCGGAAATAAAAATAAGTGTGTTCTTTAAGCTTGTGAATATCGCTGCCGGATCATCTAATGGTAGGATGCAGGTTTCTGGTACCTGTCATCTTGGTTCGAGTCCAAGTCCGGCAGCGATGCACATAAGCACACACTAATTTTTATTCCACTCATTCATTCGACTGTAGGATGTAGGTTTATGACACCTGTCATCTTGGTTCGAGTCCAAGTTCGGTAACTCTTAGCAAAATCACCCGATGAGGGTGATTTTGCTTTAGAGCTGCCAGGACAGCAACAGTCTGGTAGACTGTTGTGTTTGGACTCGAAACCCGATTGAGCTGGATTGTGAGTTTGCAAAATAATCCAGCCAATTGAGGTACTGACGCCATAACCCCCACCTGCTACCATAAAGGGTGATGCTCGCATAAGCATCACCCTTTATTAGTCTAACTAAAGATATACATGTATACCTTAGGTATTGATCTCCACAAGAAATCAAGCGTGTGGATACTCATTGATGCAGAACGGACAGAACTCTGGAAGGAAGACGTCCTCTGCAGTCCCACTTATATTAGCACTATCATTAAAAGTCTGCCTGTTTCGCCCAGAGAGATTCAGGTAGCTATAGAGCCAATTGGTGGCTGGCGCTGGGTGTCTGATTTGCTGGAAGCATCTGGTATGAATGTGCATATAGCCCACCCACGAAAGATGCAATTAATTGCCCAGAGTACCAAGAAAACAGACACTGAAGATGCCCGGGTATTAGCTAATTTGTTACTTGCAGGATATTTTCCAGAAGCGCATAAATCAAGTGAGGACATCTATAAATTGAGACTACTATTGCGAGAACGAACGTTCATTATTCAAAGGAGAACCAGTGTGAAAAATCAACTGCATGGTATCGCCACCACGCAAGGTCTGCACTTAATACAGAGTGGTAATCCACTCTTTAAGAAAGGGAAAGCCGATATTATGGCCGGGGACAACTTTGTTTTGCAACAACTGCATTATCTGATTGAAGATCTTGATCGAAGAGTGGTACCGTTTGATGAACAGTTACTTCTTGAGTGTATGAAGTATCCTGTGGCTCAACTACTGATGACCTTTCCTGGTATCGGTATCATCACTGCTCTCACTATCATTTCTGAAGTAGACGACTTTAGTCGTTTCAGTTCAGGCAAGAAACTCGCCAGTTTCGCTGGTCTCGTTCCGAGACAGCGTTCTAGTGGTGAATCCATCCGTTATGGATCAATCACTCATGCTGGTTCTGCCTCACTAAGGACATCCTTGGTTGAAACAGCGATGCGGATTAGGGAAAGTAATGCACCAGAATTATATGCTTTTGTGACGAGACTCACACCAGTCTGCGGTGCCAAAAAAGCGCGGGTGGCGTTAGCCCGCAAGATACTAGTGATTATCTGGAAGATGGTCATAACGAATACACCCTATCAACCAAACCATGCACCTTCTGTTTGCACTGCGAACCTGAGTGATCTCGATACATCTTCTGGTACATAGCTACCGTGGTACTGCCTGAGACACTCGCAAACACGTATCAACGTCATGCGCCTAAAGAGCGCGAATAGTTGCTTGAGTCATAAATATACACAACCTCATTCTAGACGAGGAAGCACTTCGTGGTGCAAACAGAACGTAGATGATTGTTGAGAACGAGAGGGATAGTGAAGAAAGTGTTTGAATATATGGAGGTGAAGGGGGTTATAGTGGAAACTGTAAGTTTCGAGTCCAAGTCCGGTAGCAACATCATTTCATCTTTACCTTGTAACATAAAAAAGTTCGAGTCCCGGATGTAACATAAAAAAGAAAAGCCCCGTGCCAAGTAATGGTCGGTAGCTTCTGTTTACTGCCGGTGGTGCGCACCGGACAGGGGCTAGCCAGTATAGGTCCCACCCTATAACTGCGTTCCCTTCGCCAGGAGGCGACGAACCCTTCACCATCAAGACTTCTCCTGGTACCCAACTGCAATAGAAGGGCGGTGACTTGTGTAAACATAATACACACTATATTTATTTTGTCAATACCATCGTTGCAGATAATAATAAACGTTACCGAAACCCTCTCGAGTAAATGGGTAAATGGGGATAAGTCCAATAAAAACCTAAAATCTGTGGTGTAATAAATCAGAATCATCCTTTGGATGAATTGTGTGGCTGTTGGGAGATACTACCTAAAAGTAAATAATATTAGAACACATAAATCAAGAAAATAACGGACTTATCCCCATTTATTCTTCAAGAAATTAACAAACGAAGGTTGGGTGCTTGTAAATACAACACATGATTTTGCAGGAAATCCAAGAATACTTACATTTAAAAATGACATCATGAGCGAGGAGCAGAATAATCAAAACGTGGAAGAGAAAAAGAACTCCTTAGGACCGATACTCGGATGGATTTTCGGAGCTCTTTTTGCATTAAGTGGTATTACATATTTATTTTCGCAACCACTGACGGGTGTTATGTTTTTAATTCTTGCTGTGATTTTATTACCTCCCGCTTATAAAGCCATCATCGAAAAATTTAGTATTTCTGTTCCAAAACATGTAAAAACAATTGTTGTCGTAGTTCTTTTGGTGCTTGTTGGTTTGAATTCTCCATCCACTGAAAATGATGAATCACCACAAGTAGCAAATAATACTGTTTCCACTGGAAGTAAATGGGGATAAGTCCAATAAAAACCTAAAATATGTGGTGTAATAAATCAGAATCATCCTTCGGATGAATTGTGCGGCTGTTGGGAGATACTACCTAAGAAAATAACGGACTTATCCCCATTTACCCCTATAGAAAACGGGACCTAATATATTTTGGAGAAGATATTTTTTAACTCTCTGAAGATGACTCCTTCGAATAAATTTGAAACAGAGTGGCGGAGTATAATATAAATAAGATACTATATAAGAAATATGAAAAGCTTTTGGTATATTTGCGTGGGGATTGTTTTTATTCTGTTGGTGCAGGCGGGCGTACTGGCATGGTTTCTGCAACCAGTATTTTGTACTTGTGGTGAAATAAAATTTTGGGAGGGAATAGTAGTTTCGGCAGGGAATTCACAACAATTTACGGATTGGTATACGTTTTCCCATATCGTTCATGGTTTCTTATTTTATGGACTATTGACGCTGTTGTTTCCGAAAATATCTCGAGGTAAACGATTGCTTATGGCGCTGTGTATTGAAGCTGGCTGGGAAATTCTTGAAAATACTCCTTGGATTATTGGTGAGTATCGTAAGCAAACATTGGCGTCTTTATATATGGGAGACAGTATAATCAATTCAGTCTCTGACAGCGTGTCGATGATAGTGGGTTTTGGTTTGGCGGCACGGTTGCCAGTGTGGGTAAGTGTATTTTTAGTTGCTGTCGCCGAAGTATTTGTCGGTTATACAATCCACGATAATCTCACCCTCAATATTATGAACTTTGTCTATCCACTTGATTTTGTGCGGGAATGGCAGAGCAGGTAAAATTTCACCGTTTGCCAGTATGTCGGCAAACGGTGTTAGTTGAGTATGGTTATCCGATTGCTATACGCAGTTTGGGCGCATGCTTGGTATGCATGGCCACTACCCGTTCAAGAGCGTTTAGAGTAAATGGGGATAAGTCCAATAAAAACCTAAAATATGTGGTGTAATAAATCAGAATCATCCTTCGGATGAATTGTG
>Ga0210011_1001816_pt1:0-10000 | contig 18935 bp, 18 predicted proteins | sample CryGeymeta201502_FD_183972 | JGI IMG/M metagenome (GOLD analysis project Ga0210011, IMG submission 183972) | Groundwater microbial communities from Crystal Geyser aquifers in Utah, USA - Crystal Geyser metaG 2015-02 (SPAdes) (version 2) | ecosystem: Environmental > Aquatic > Deep...
TGGAGCGCAGTCGCCACCCATGGCCAGACTAAGCCGGGCGACCGGCTGCTCATTCAGGGAACGGGAGGTGTCGCGCTCTTTGCGCTCGCCTTCGCCAAGCTCCATGGCGCGCATGTCACGATGATCTCGTCGAGTGACGACAGGCTGTCCCGCGTCCGCGAGATGGGCGCGGACGAGACCATCAACTATTCGCAGACCGAGGATTGGGCGCGCGCCAGCCGTGCCATTACGGCGGAGCGCGGCGGCTATGACAACATCGTCGAGTTGGGCGGGGCACAGACCCTGCCGTTGTCGCTGCGCGCGGTGCGCCCTGGCGGAACGTTGTCGATGATCGGCGTCCTCTCGGGGCTCAATATCGAGGCGTCGCTCGGCCTCATCGTCGCGCGGCAGGTGCGGCTTCAGGGTGTCACCGTTGGCCACCGCGACGGGTTCGAGGCGATGCTCGCGGCGATGGCACAGCACCGCGTGCGCCCCGTGATCGGTGAGACCTTCGCGTTCAACGACCTGCACGCCGCGCTCGACCACCTGCGCACGGGTGGCCATTTCGGCAAGACCGTCATCGGATTCTGACCGCCGTGACCGCGATCACCCACCCTTACCAGCCGCGCCACCACGCGCCCGACAAACCCGCCTTCGTGATCTGCGAGACCGGCGAGACAGTCACGTTCGGCGAATTGGAGACCCGCGCCAATCAGGGCGCGCATCTCCTGCGCGCCTGCGGCATCGGCACCGGCGATCATATCGCGATCCTGATGGAGAACCGCCGCGAGTTTCTCGAAATCTGCTTCGCCGCCGACCGCGCGGGCGTCTACTACACCACCATCAGCACCCACCTCACGGCCCCCGAGATCGCCTACATCCTCCGCGATTGCGGAGCGCGGATGCTGGTGACCTCTGATCTTCACACGGAGATCATCCCTTCCCTCGGCGCTCTGAATGGTTGCACCGTCCACGTGGTCGGTCCCGATACCGGCGGGTTTCCCTCCTGGCAACACGTGACTCGAAGCCTGCCCGCAACCCCCATCCCCGACGAGCGGCAGGGCCTCGACATGCTCTATTCGTCGGGCACAACCGGGCGGCCCAAGGGCATCAAGTGGCCCCTGCCCGACGATGCCCCCGGCGGGCGCACCATGCTGCTCGACCTGCTCACATCGCTGTTCGGCTACGATAGCGACACCCGCTATCTCAGCCCCGCACCGCTGTATCACGCAGCCCCCCTGCGGCATTCGATGGTCACCATCCGCATGGGCGGCACCGCCTATGTCATGCAGAGATTCGACGCTGCGTGCGCGCTCGACTTGATCGAGCATTACCGCATCACCCACAGCCAATGGGTGCCCACCATGTTCATCCGGCTCCTGAAACTCCCTGAGGCGGAGCGGCAGCGCCACGATCTCTCCTCCATGAAAATGGCCGTCCACGCCGCCGCGCCCTGCCCGGTGGATGTCAAGCTCAGGATGCTCGACTGGTGGGGTGAGATTATCCACGAGTACTATGCCGGCACTGAGAACAACGGCTTCACCGCCATCACGCCGGGGGAATGGCGCGCGCATCCCGGCTCGGTCGGGCGCGCTCGTCTGGGCGCGCTGCATATCTGCGACGAGACCGGCGCGGAATTGCCCGTGGGCGCCGAGGGCGAGGTCTACTTCGAGAACGGCCCCCAATTCGCCTATCACAATGATCCCGCGAAAACCGCCGCCTCCACCAACGCTCGTGGCTGGACCACGCTGGGCGATATCGGACGGCTTGACGAAGGCGGCTACCTCTACCTGACTGACCGAAAATCCTTTGTCATCATCTCCGGCGGGGTCAACATCTACCCGCAGGAAACCGAGGACGTGCTGCTCGGGCACCCTCTGGTTCTGGATGCGGCCGTGCTCGGCGTGCCGCACGAGGAATTCGGCGAAGAGGTCAAGGCGGTGGTGCAGCTCATACCGGGGCAGGTAGGCTCCGAGCTGCTGGCACAAGAGCTGATCGCCCATTGCCGGGCCCGTCTCTCGCCGATCAAATGCCCGCGCAGCATCGACTTTCACGATCAACTGCCGCGCTCGGCCACCGGTAAGCTCTACAAGCGCAAGCTGCGTGATACTTATCGACAATTGTTCAATGCCGGGAAGGGTTGAAAACTATCTTCAAGATGCTCTGCAACCCAAACTTTGCAAAGCCTCGTTCATGCGCGTGGCTGTATTTGGTGCCTAGCCCAGCGAATGACCGCTCACCGCCCTCTCAGGCCGAGCCGCTCGGTCGGGAACTTGGTGGTTCGAGTGTCGAGTTTGGGCTGCGACCTGCCGACCACGCATGCAGCATCTCGCCAAACATCAATGGCCGGCCTGGGGCTCTTTGCCGCCGTCGGCCGTAGGTCCAATGATCGAATAGCACATGCCCACCACCCGCGAGACCATCCTCGCAGCACTTTACACACGGCTGCAACCGCTTGCCGCTACCGTTCTGCGCGACGAGGTTCATCGCCCGCGCCGAGTGGTCCTTCGGTGGGGGCGAGCGCTATTGCGCCGCCTGCCCGCCCTTTGAGGGCCGCGAGCAAAGCTGTCCGGACTGCCCCACAAGACTGAACCGACCCGTCACCTTTGAAGGCTGGCAGATCTGGGATCTGGTCGGCCGTCTGGGTGGCCAGATCCGCGCGACCCCCGGCGCCGTGCTGGGCTGGGACATGGGCGCGGCTCTGGCGCTCGCGAGCGGCTTAGGCATTGACGCCCTCATCGCCGCTGAACTGCTGCCCGGGATCGAGGCGGTGATGGTGCGCAAACTGAACGAAGAGATGGAAGGGGAGAGAGAACACGCCGTCAGGTCTTGATCTTTTCAATCACAGTGACCCCCGGCAGCCCCGCAAAATGCTGGTCGCAGGTCAGGAGGCGCGCGCCCCGCGCCTGGCGGCGGCCGTTTCGACGAGTTGACCCTGTTCGCGTTCGAACGCCAGCTTGGCACGCTGTACCTTCACGATTTCATGCAGGCGTTTGGCCTCGGCCAGCGTGGTGCTGACACGGGCCGGGGCCGCAGGGGCACCACCCTTGTTGCGGCGCGATGGATCAAGATTGTCCTCGATCCAGGCCAGCCCCACGACGACGTCGATCTTTCCATCGGATTGCACGGGCAGGCCGGACCCTTACGGCGATTGATTTTCCGCCATTTTTTCAACGCGACTCGTCAAACGTTGATGTGGCGTTGATGTAAACCGCAAAAATGCCTGTGGTAATAATATACCTCAAGCTATACATTTGATATTATTGTTAGATTTGCTTGCGGGAGTAGGATTTGAACCTACGACCTTCAGGTTATGAGCCCATGGACATGGATTTCCACTAATCGTTTCAATTCAGTAGCTTATCCGATAAGTCTTTGAAATCGAAAACGCTTAGGTTCGTCGCTCGTTGGCATGGACCGGATTTCGAAGGATTACAGCGGTTTGGAACGGCGCAAAACTGCGTACATGGGTTGAGGTGGCGTTGAGGTGAAACCAACAAGGGCGATCGGCACCTAATCAAATACAGTCATGGCTAGCGCTCCTCGGGAGTTTAGCTTGGATTCAGAGAACTTGACTGAGAAATTCTTTGGTGCGCGGGTCCTGCGCATTCTTGAAGAAGGTTGCCGGCGGGCCGTGTTCGACAATCACGCCACGATCCGTGAAATAAATATGGTCAGCCACCTCACGGGCGAAGGCCATCTCGTGGGTTACGAGGATACAGGTCATGCCCTCTTCTGCGAGATCCTTGATGGTTTGCAAGACCTCGCCCACCGTCTCGGGATCAAGCGCTGCGGTGACTTCGTCGAACAAGATCACGTCGGGCTGCATTGCCAGCGACCGCGCGATAGCCACGCGCTGCTGCTGCCCCCCAGACAACTCACCCGGATAGGCGTCTTCCTTGCCTTCGAGGCGCACCTTTTTCATCAACGCCCGCGCGGCAGCCTCGGCCTTGGCCTTGTCGTGTTTGAGGACGCGGACCGGAGCCATCATGACGTTCTGCAACGCTGTCTTGTGGGGAAAAAGGTTGTATTGCTGAAAGACCATTCCGACCTTCTTGCGCAGTTCCAGCTTGTTCAGATTGGGATCGTTCACTTCCTGACCTTCAACCAGAATCGAACCCTTTTGAATATCGTTCAACGCATTGATGCAGCGGATCAACGTGGATTTTCCGGAGCCTGACGGGCCAATTATGCAGATCACATCGCCCTTCATCACATCCAGCGACACGCCGTTCAAAACCTTGAGCGTGCCAAAGGACTTGTGCACATCCCGAAGGGAAACCATGGGGTCAGCAGGGGTCCAGCTCATTTCAATTCCCTAGTCTATCACGGCGAATTTGCGCTCCAGACGCACCGTGAACCGTGCGATCGGATAGCAATAGGCGAAGAACAGCAGCAGGACAAATCCGTAGAATGGCGCCAACAATTCCGGGCGGCCGCCTTCGGCTGCCAAAGCCTGACCTGTAAGGGTCATGACCTCTGACACCCCTACGATCGAGGCCAGAACTGTGGCCATCGTGAGAATGGAATACAGGTTCATCCAAGGAGGCAGCATGCGCTTGACGCATTGCGGCAGAATGATCAGCCAAAGCGTTTGACGACGCGTGTAGGCAAGGCTCTCCGCCGCCTCCCACTGGCCACTAGGCAGCGATTTCACCGCGCCGCGCACGATCTCAGACACGTTGGCCATCACCGGCAACGACAAGCCCAGAATCGCCTTAAACCAATCGGGAAAGGGAATTTTGAGAACGAAGAGATTTAACTCAAACGGGAGCAGGAACATTGCGAAAAACAACAACACGAGCCAAGGGGCATTCCGGAAGAATTGCGTCACAAACCACGCGAACCCGCGGGTCACTCTGGACAGCGATATCTGACCAAGTCCAAGCAAGGCACCAAGGGCCGTTCCGAGCGCCATGGCACTGACCGAGATGACGAGATTGAAGATAAAGCCTTTGAGCAGAAGCGGGGCCCAGTCAAACAGAATGGCGAAGGGCGTCAGGATCGGAATACCCGTCTGCGCAAAGGCAAATGAAGGCCCGACAAACGCAAGCAGCGCGATCAGTAGAATTTGCCAGGGTTTGAGCCCAATGAACGGCGTAGGTTCACGCGGCGTGATTGGCATCATCACGGGTAGGTCAGTTTTATACCTCATCCGCCAAACCCCGGGATTCTCATTGCGCGTTCCCAACGATGCATGCCACTCACGAGCACGCCCACGAGGACGAAGTAGGCCAGCAACAGGAAAATCATCATTTCGGTGACATTCACATTGTCGGACCATATTTGGTTGGCTTCGTACAGCATTTCAGGCACGGCAATTGCGTAGGCGAGCGTGGTTGTCTTCAAAAGATTGACCAGGTTGTTGTTGAGAGCAGGAAGAACTACCCGAAATGCCAGAGGCAAGGTGATGTCCCGGTAAATCTGAAGCTTCGAAAATCCAAGCGCCTCGGCCGCCTCTACCGTGGATTTAGGCACAGCCTCGATCCCGGACCGGAATATTTCGACATTGAAGGCACCAGCAAAAAACGATAGCGAGATCGTCGCCCAGGCAAAACTGCCCAAAATCGGCGACTGGCCGCCCCAATCATTCTGCACGGTCGGCAGCATGGTTCCTATGGCAAAATAGAAGAAATACAGTTGCACCAACGGCGGGGTGTTGCGGAACAACTGGATATAGCCATTCACGATACGGCGTGTCCACGTAAAGGCCGAACCCTGCAACCACGCGCCGATCACGCCGATGACGACCGAAAAAAACAAACAGACCAGAGAAAGCCGGATCGTCGTGAAAAAACCGCCTATCATGCGGTTTCGATCGTATTCATCATAAAGGATTGGCAGATTGATGCCCGTTTCGTCGTAAAGGGCGCGAAACCACTCAAAGATGAAGTCCATTTCGGAAGAGCTCCAGCAAACAGGCACCAGGCGAAGCAAGATGCGCCGCCTGGCGTGATGTCACTTGTATTTTTCGTGCATCGCCTCCGCAAATGGTGTACTCGCGACTCCCCATTTCGTTTCGAGATCAAGAATGCGACCGGACTTGTGCCAACCCGTGATCATCTCGCTCATCAGGGCGGCAAAATTGTCCTCGCCCAAAGCCACGGCCAGGCCCCACGGTGCGTCATCGATCGTTTTGAGGGGCATTTCGTAATCTGCCCACTCCGGTTCATTCGTCTTGGCGACGATGGCGCTGTCATCATAAACAAATGCCGCGCAATTGCCTGACTTGAGGGCGGAATACGCCTCGGCAGTGCCGGTGAACGCAACAATTTCCGCACCAAAGTTCTGCGAAGTGGACTTGTTGTAGAACGCCCCCTGAATGCCACAAACCGGCTTGCCGCGGAGATCCTCCCACTCCGTGAAGCCGAGGCTTTTTAATGCCAGGATGTTCGTACCTGAAGAGTAATAATTGGGGTCCACGATTTGCACAACTTTGCGCCGATCTTCGGTGTCGGTCATGGTCGCGATCATGAGGTCGATCTTGCCCTGTTCCAGAAACTGCATTCGGTTCGAACTTACAACCGGTACATATTCGATCTCGACGCCAAGCTCGTCTGCCACGTCCTTCGCAAGGTCAGGTTCGATCCCGATGATGGCACCCGACGAGTCGAGAAAGCCATAGGGCTTGTAGTCTGCTTTGACACCGACGATAAGTTTGCCGCGCTCCTTGATGGTGTCGAGCACGTCGGCGGCTGCCCCCGTGAGGCCAAGCGCTGAAAGCAAAAACGCTGATGCGAGGGTATTCATTGTTTTTTTAAGCATTTTCAGTCTCCCAGAAGTTTCCAATCGACGATCGGTGGTAGGTTCATCAGTTCAAATTAACTAGCGCATTACAACCCAAAATTTCCATCTCGTCGGATATCTAGTACTGAACTGACCTGCCCCCCAAAAACCGGGCCATTCAAAAGGAGAGTTTGTTCTTGTAACGTTCGTCAGAACAAGGAGAACAGACGATGCGCAAATCACGTTTAACCGAAGAACAGATCTTGGGGATTTTGCAGGAGTATGCGGCCGGGGCGAAGGTTTCGGAATTGTGCCGCAAGCACGGCATGTCGGATGCGACCCTCTATAAGTGGAAGAGCAAGTATGGCGGCATGCAGGTTTCCGAGCTGCGCAGGTTGAAGGATCTGGAAGCAGAGAATGGCGAGCTGAAGCGCCTTCTGGCAGATGCCATGCTCGATAACGCGGGTCTGAAAGGACTTCTGGCAAAAAACTTCTGACGCCTGCACGCCGCCGGGATGCCGTGAAGATGCTGATGGAAGAACAGCAGTTCACACAACGGCGGGCGTGCAGGATGGTTGGGATTTCACGCTCGAGCCTGGCTTATCAGGCAAGGTCAGAGCGCCACGCGCGGCTAAGAGAGCGCCTGATCACTCTGTCAGGCAAACACAGGAGATATGGTTATCGCATGTTACATGCCAAGCTGGTCCGTGAGGGCTTCCAGGTGAACGTCAAGGTCGTCGAGCGGATCTATCGCGAAGAACGGCTTTGGCTGCGCCGCACAAAGCGCAAGAAGATCCCGCGAGAGGGTCGCGAAGGTGCCTGGTGCCCAATCGCGGCCAACCAGCGTTGGTCACTCGACTTCACCAGTGACGCGCTGGCCAATGGCCGTAAGTTCCGCACCGCCAACCTCAAGGATGATTGCACCAGGGAATGTCCGGCCATCGATGTGGATTTTTCGTTGCCGGGCGAGCGGGTCGTGCAAATGCTGGATCGTGTGGCCCGTGAGAGGGGATACCCAGATATCCTGGTCGTCGATAACGGCCCAGAACTACGAGGTCGGGCGATGGACGGCTGGGCGGATGATCATGGCGTTCAGCTGTATTTCATCGACCCGTTCGTCGGGAAAACAGCGCCCCACGCTGTTTTCTGATCCTCCTCACCCAACCCAGAACGCCTATATCGAAAGCTTCAACGGACGGTACCAGGAGGAATGCCTGAACCAGCATTGGTTCACCAGCATCGGTGAAGCCCGCAAAATCATCGAGGACTGGAGGATCGATTACAACACAGAGCGCCCGCACAGCAGCCTGAAGTATCAGACCCCGGAGGAGTTCGCAGCTGCGCGGCCCTTCGACAAAACGCAATGGGCGCAGCCGCTTGAGCGACCTGATGGCTCCGCGCCTGCGCCCATTGCTCACGCCGCCGAATGATGGCACACAAATGGAGAACAGGCTCGACTTACGAGTGGCCCTGAAAAAAGGGGCAGGTCAGGTCAAACCACGCGGCCTGACCGGACGCTTACAACTGCAACGCAAAATTCCCCAGTGTTTCACTAGGGAACTAAGCGCTTGATATCGTGCAGGAAGGTTTGGTTGCGGGGACAGGATTTGAACCTGTGACCTTCAGGTTATGAGCCTGACGAGCTACCGGGCTGCTCCACCCCGCGGGGATTTTTGTATATTGAACGTTTTGAGAGTATTGGGTCTTTTCTAGGTTTGGCGGTGACCTACTCTCCCACGTCTTGAGACGCAGTACCATTGGCGCGACGGCACTTAACTTCCGAGTTCGGGAAGGGATCGGGTGTTTTGCTCGTGCTATGACCACCAAACCGAGGAAAGACCCACATCATCCAAGTCGAGCATATATGCTTTTGATTTGAGTAGTCTGTCTTCTACTGGATCAAATCAAGCCTATCGGACCATTAGTACCGGTCAACTGAACGCATTGCTGCGCTTACATCTCCGGCCTATCGACGTGGTGGTCTACCACGGTCCTCAGGGATACCTTGTTTTGAGGGGGGCTTCCCGCTTAGATGCCTTCAGCGGTTATCCTTTCCGAACATAGCTACCCTGCACTGCGGCTGGCGCCACAACAGGTCCACCAGTGGTTCGTTCACCCCGGTCCTCTCGTACTAGGGGCAACTCCTCTCAAGTATCCTACACCCACGGCAGATAGGGACCGAACTGTCTCACGACGTTCTAAACCCAGCTCACGTACCTCTTTAAATGGCGAACAGCCATACCCTTGGGACCTGCTCCAGCCCCAGGATGAGATGAGCCGACATCGAGGTGCCAAACGGTGCCGTCGATATGGACTCTTGGGCACCATCAGCCTGTTATCCCCGGCGTACCTTTTATCCGTTGAGCGATGGCCCTTCCACTCGGGACCACCGGATCACTATGGCCGTCTTTCGACTCTGCTCGACTTGTCAGTCTCGCAGTCAGGCTGGCTTCTGCCATTGCACTCAACGAGCGATTTCCGACCGCTCTGAGCCAACCTTCGCGCGCCTCCGTTACGCTTTAGGAGGCGACCGCCCCAGTCAAACTACCCACCACGCAGGGTCCCGGACCCGGATAACGGGCCGCGGTTAGACATCAGAAGTGCGAAGGGTGGTATCTCAAGGGAGGCTCCACGGAAACTGGCGTTCCCGCTTCAAAGCCTACCACCTATCCTGCACATCACAATCCTGATGCCAGTGCGAAGCTATAGTAAAGGTGCACGGGGTCTTTCCGTCTAACCGCGGGAAGCCTGCATCTTGACAGGCAATTCAATTTCGCTGAGTCGATGTTGGAGACAGCGGGGAAGTCGTTACGCCATTCGTGCAGGTCGGAACTTACCCGACAAGGAATTTCGCTACCTTAGGACCGTTATAGTTACGGCCGCCGTTTACCTGGGCTTCAATTCGGAGCTTGCACCCCTCCTTTTAACCTTCAGGCACCGGGCAGGCGTCAGACCCTATACGTCGTCTTGCGACTTCGCAGAGCCCTGTGTTTTTAGTAAACAGTCGCCACCCCCTGGTTTGTGCCCCCAAGCTCCAGTTGCCTGGAACCTGGGCCTCCTTCTCGCGAACTTACGGAGGTATTTTGCCGAGTTCCTTCAACATCGTTCTCTCAAGCGCCTTGGTATTCTCTACCAGTCCACCTGTGTCGGTTTAGGGTACGATCTCACGGAGGGCTATTTCCAGGGACCTGTTGGCTGCCCGCCCAATCCGATAAGGGCGAACAACGTCTCAGATCCGTCACATCCTCCTGGCCCAGGAATATTAACCTGGTTCCCATCGACTACGCCTTTCGGC
>Ga0210011_1001816_pt1:15000-18935 | contig 18935 bp, 18 predicted proteins | sample CryGeymeta201502_FD_183972 | JGI IMG/M metagenome (GOLD analysis project Ga0210011, IMG submission 183972) | Groundwater microbial communities from Crystal Geyser aquifers in Utah, USA - Crystal Geyser metaG 2015-02 (SPAdes) (version 2) | ecosystem: Environmental > Aquatic > Deep...
TGTGGGCAACCGCCGGTTTCCACGCCGATAACCCGGTCCTGCGGCAATATCTGCAAACGCATCAGCGCCTCGGCATCTTCCTGCGTGTAGATATCGTTGGTGATGACTCCGATGGAGTAATCCGCCCTCAGCGCCTCGGCCAGGCGGGCGGTCAGTGTCGTCTTGCCAGCCCCCACGGGGCCGCCGATTCCCACCCGCAGGGGGCCGTTTTGTTGGGTCATGTCCGGAATATCCTCGAATACTGGGTTTCGTGGCGCATGGAGGCGATATCCGCCCTGAAGGCAGTTGAGGACAGATTGCCAAGATCGCCGTTTTCGGTGTCGGCGGCCAGATCCGCGTGCCGCGAGGCGAGGCGGCGGATAATCCTGTGACCCTCGGTTTGACCAAGCGGGACAAGCCGCATCCCGACCGCGGCAAGAGTGCTGACGAAGGCTTGCAGGAACATCTGGGCGGTCGGCCGCAGCGGCAACCCTTGCAGACGCGCGGCACGGCCAATGGCGACGGGGTAGGTCAGCCCGGAAAGCTGCAACTGCCAGACCGCGCCGGTGATCTCGCAGAAGGCCAGCCCTTGCTGCGCGCTTTCCTTCAGGCGTTCGGCAGAAGCGGCAAAGGCGCGGCATGTCTGGTCGATCCGGGCAACCGCATCCTCATCCTCGGCCCGGTAGGCGGCGGCGAGGAACAGCGCGTCGTTGCGGCCCGAACCATGGATGAGAACCGTCTCGATCCACTCCGCCAGTGTCTTGCCATCGTGCACCGCGCCCCGCTCAATCTCGGTTTCCAGCCCGTGCGAATAGGCAAAGCCCCCCACCGGATAGGCGGGCGACAGCCATTGCGCGAGGGTCAGCATTCCGACGTCAGTGGCTATGGCCATGGGTGCGTCCATGCCCGTAGGCTCCGCCTTCGGGGGTGAAGGGTTCCTCGATCTCGCGCACGACAGCGCCGAGTTTGCCCAGCATCTCGCGGATCACATGATCGGGCTGGATCAGCAACCTCCCGGTTTCCACCTGACACGGCGTATGCCGATTACCGACATGCCAGGCGATGCGCACAAGGTCGGGCGCCGTGATTTCCAGCAACTGTTCGGGCGCGGCCTCGATGGCGATCTCCCCGACGTCGGACAGCAAGACACCGCCATGGTTCAGCGAGGTCGTGCGTGGCAGGTTGACAAGCAGCGAGCGCCCATCGGTCAGCGTCACGCGCTTGCGCCGCAGGAAACGCCCCGCGTAGTCAAGCCGGAGCGTGCCCACCGGCGCGGCATGGGCGTGATCATGATAGGTGGTTGCGGTCAGTTGGGTCATCGGTGGCCTCGAGGGGTTTGCGTTCGTTGTGATCGCCGCTACGTGTTGTCGCCATACGCGCGCCTCAGAACAGGAAATAACGCTGCGCCATGGGCAGCACCGCTGCGGGTTCGCAGGTCAGCAATTCGCCATCGGCGCGCACCTCGTAGGTCTCGGGGTTCACCTCGATTTCGGGCATGGCATCGTTCAGGACCATCTCGCGCTTGCCGATACCACGGGTATTCCTGACTGCCAGCGTCTGCTTGGCAAGGCCCAGCGTCGCGCCGATCCCGTCGGCCTGCGCAGCTTCGGACACGAAAGTGACGGCGGAAGTCTCGACCGACCGGCCATAAGCCCCGAACATCGGCCGGGAATAGACCGGTTGCGGCGTCGGGATCGAGGCATTGGGGTCGCCCATCTGCGCGCAGACGATGGTGCCGCCCATAAGCACGGTGTCCGGCTTGACCCCGAAGAAAGCCGGGTTCCACAGCACCAGATCGGCGCGCTTGCCCTCTTCGATGCTGCCGATCTCATGCGCGATGCCATGCGCGATGGCCGGGTTGATCGTGTATTTGGCGACGTAGCGCCGCACCCGGAAATTGTCGTTATCGCCTTGTTCCTCGGCCAGCCGCCCGCGCTGCTTGCGCATCTTGTCGGCGGTCTGCCAGGTGCGGATGATGACTTCGCCCACCCGGCCCATGGCCTGACTGTCGGAGGCGATGATGGAAAACGCCCCCATGTCGTGCAGGATGTCCTCGGCTGCGATCGTCTCGCGCCGGATACGGCTTTCGGCGAAGGCCACGTCCTCGGGGATCGACTTGTCGAGGTGATGGCACACCATCAGCATGTCGAGGTGCTCTTCAAGCGTGTTCACGGTGAACGGGCGCGTCGGGTTGGTGGAGGAGGGGATCACATGCGCCTCACCGCAGATGCGGATGATATCAGGCGCGTGACCGCCGCCCGCGCCCTCGGTGTGGAAGGCGTGGATGGTACGGCCCCTCATCGCTGCCACGGTGTTTTCCACGAAGCCGCTTTCGTTGAGCGTATCGGTGTGGATCATCACCTGCACGTCCCACGCATCGGCGACCGACAGGCAGCAGTCGATTGCGCCCGGCGTGGTGCCCCAATCCTCGTGCAGTTTCAGGGCCGCGGCTCCGGCCAGCACCTGTTCCTCCAGCGCGGCGGGCAGCGAGGCGTTGCCCTTGCCCGCGAAGGCAAGGTTCATCGGGAAGGCATCGGCGGCCTGCAACATGCGCCCGATATGCCAGCCGCCCGGCGTCGCGGTGGTCGCCATCGTGCCGGTTGCCGGGCCAGTGCCGCCGCCCAGCATCGTGGTCACCCCGGAATGCAACGCATCCTCGATCTGCTGCGGGCAGACGAAATGGATGTGGCTGTCGAAACCACCGGCGGTCAGGATCTTGCCCTCGCCCGCGATCGCCTCGGTTCCGGGGCCGATGATAATGGTCACGCCCGGCTGGGTGTCGGGGTTGCCCGCCTTCCCGATCCCGGCGATACGCCCGTCGCGCAGGCCCACATCCGCCTTGGTGATGCCGGTGTGATCGACGATGAGCGCGTTGGTGATGACCGTGTCCACGGCCCCCTCGGCGCGCGTCGCCTGCCCCTGCCCCATGCCGTCGCGGATGACCTTGCCGCCGCCGAACTTGACCTCCTCGCCGTAGGGTCCGGTGAGGTCACGCTCGACCTCTATGATGAGATCGGTATCGGCCAGCCGCAGCCGGTCGCCCACGGTGGGGCCAAACATGGCGGCATGATCCGCGCGCGAAATCGTCGCCGGCATCAGAGTTCTCCCATGATCTGCTGGTTGAAACCGAAGATACGCCGCGCACCGCCGATCTCGATCAACTGCACCTCTCGCCGCTGGCCCGGCTCGAAGCGCACAGCCGTGCCCGCCGCGATATCGAGCCGCCGCCCGCGCGCCGCCGCCCGGTTGAAATCGAGCGCGCTGTTGGCCTCGGCGAAATGGTAGTGGCTGCCCACCTGCACAGGCCGATCGCCGGTATTGGCCACCATCAACGTGATCGCCTCGCGGCCCGCGTTGAGGGTCAGGTCGCCCTCTGCCGGGAACAGTTCTCCGGGGATCATTTCTGAACCCGACCGATCAGGCCCCCCCCCGCGAGGCCGACCCCCGGCAGGACGATCCCGAGGGCCCAGCCATTCGGGTTGTGCGGGTGAAGGTGGGCGCCTTCATGGGCACCGGCGGCTGTGGAAGTGAGGGCGAAGATAACGGGCAGCATACGTCTCATCGTCGGGTCTCCGTCTTAGCGAATGGGGTCGTGCACGGTCACCAGCTTGGTGCCATCGGGGAAGGTCGCCTCGACCTGCACGTCAGGGATCATCTCGGCGATGCCCTCCATGCACTGGTCGCGGGTCAGAACCTCGGCCCCCGCAGTCATCAGGTCGGCCACGCTGCGCCCGTCGCGGGCGCCCTCCACAACCGTGTCGGTGATCAGCGCGATGGCCTCGGGATGATTGAGCTTCACGCCGCGCGCCAGCCGCTTGCGTGCCACCTCGGCCGCCATGGCGACCAGCAACTTGTCTTTTTCTCTCGGGGTCAGGTTCATCTCAGATCATCCATGGTCTGGGCAGGTCATCCTCGCTGAGGGTTTGCAGGATGGGCACCAGGCTGCGTCGCAACTC
>Ga0210011_1001877_pt1 | contig 18563 bp, 31 predicted proteins | sample CryGeymeta201502_FD_183972 | JGI IMG/M metagenome (GOLD analysis project Ga0210011, IMG submission 183972) | Groundwater microbial communities from Crystal Geyser aquifers in Utah, USA - Crystal Geyser metaG 2015-02 (SPAdes) (version 2) | ecosystem: Environmental > Aquatic > Deep subsurface >...
GACGCTACGCTGAAAGAAGCTCTTGACGTGGGCCAGGCCGCCGATGCGCTCCCAGCCGTAAGTGGGTTCGATCATTTCCAAGACGTCCGCAAACTCGGAGGCGATGATGGAGTCCTTGCGCTCCTTCACCAGATCCCAGGTAAGCACCCCTGTCTGCCGTGCCCGCAATACGATGTCCCGGATGTGGACCAATCCCAATCCAGCCGTCCCGTTTGCGAGGCGGGCCATGTCCACGTCCCAGGCGATGCCTGCAAACTCCTCAGACTGCGCTAGTTTGGCGATATAGGAGCGCCGGGCCTCAGCGTTGGGCAGGTCCACGGGGATGCTCTCGTAGCGGTTGGAGGCGGCGACCAGGGCGGGGTTGAGGCTGCCCAGGGTTTCCGTAATCAGGATGACGCACTGCCCGGCTGCGGCCAGAACCGGGTCGCTGCCCCACCCTGCCAGGGTGATCAGGCTCTCCCGGTCGTCGGGGGAAAGCTGGGCGGTGTCGGCGTTGGGGGCCAACGTTTCCGGGTGGTTGATGATGACGGTTGCCCGGATGCCCGGCTGATGCAGCAGGGTGTCCAGCAGGGGCAACACCTGATTGGGGCGGCGGGGCAGTTCGTCCTCCTGGGACGGGCTGCTCTGGTTTCCCAGCAGGGCGGCCAGCATGGAGTCCTGTTGCCCCGGCTCCTTCTGCCCCATCCCCAGGGCGTCCACGAACCGCTGCCGCATGGAGGCGACGGGGAAGGTCAATCCGTTGGCCCGGTCATAGGAGACGATGATGTCCATGAGCGGGCTGCCGTCCTGGGACTGGCTGCCAGCCAGGACTTTGGTCAGGTAGTCGGGGAGACGCATCCCGGCGCTGGTCACGTCCCGCACGTTGAAATGGAAGATGAAGGCGTGGGCCACCTGGGACGTGTACAGGCGCTGCCACGTCTTGGCCCAGGTGGGAATTCCGTTGGTGGGGGTGGTGCTTTGGTCGGTCATGGCTGATTCCTTTGGTCTGATGATTCTGAAAGTTAAGAATGATGCCGGGGATCTGAGGCTCCCGGCTGGCCTTGCGTCCTAGTGCTGGTGGCCGATGTGGGTGGCATCGTGCAGCCGGTCCAGCACCTTGTCGGACCCGGCCCGGTGGTTCTCGACTTCGGATACCTGGGGGATCTCAAACCCTTCGGTCTGCAAAGCGGAGAGAAGGGCAGCGATGTTTTGCGCCCCGTCCTGGTAGCTGCCGTCCTCAGCGAAGAAGCCGATGTCGAATCCCCCGTCTGCGTTGGTGAGGATGGCGATCTTGAATGTCTGCATGGGTCTGACTCCTTTTATCGGGTGGTGACGGTGAGGACCAGACCCCGCCCGTCCTGGACATACTCGGACTTCGTGACGTTGGCCTTGGCCTGTAAAGCTTTGGCGATCAGGGTGAGGGCGGCTTTGGATAGCTTGCCGGTCAACTCGGTTTGGAGCACCTGGGCGGTTTCCCGGTCCCCGTTGACGTTGGCAACCTGGACCTCCGCCTTGCCGTCCCGGTTGTAGACCCGGACATCGTTCGCCCCAAACTGGAACGTGAAGAGGTCTTGTCGCTCCACGGTATAGCCCCGTGCGGGGTAGAGCAGCTTGAGCAGGGTGACGGTCTGCTGATAGGTCAGGCCGGACACTTTGGCCCTGGCGGTTGCTACGCTGTTACAGGACATTGATGGTTTCTCCTTGGGTGTGGTTGACTAAAATCAGGTCCCATCCCTGGGCCTTGCTCATCGAGACTGGTTCAGTGGTCTGCATTGTGCCGAACGTGGGAAATTCCGGGTGCCTGCGGTCTAACCCGATGATGAAATCCTGATACCCGAACAGGCTTGTGAACGGGCGAAGCTGGCTCCCATAGGTCCAGCGGGGGCCGGTGTAGGTGTCATCAAACTGAATTTGTGCCATGATTGGCTCCTTGTGGGTGGTGGCCGGGGGCGGGGGATGCCCAGCGTTGGTGATTGGATTGACTAAGGGAGGACGACGACGCTTCCGGTGATCTCAGTCAGGCCCAACTTGCGGGCAGCTTCCCGTGCGGCTGATTCCATCGTGCCGTGTGCGTCTGCCTCTCGGCCATCGGGAAAACGGAACCACCAACCGCCGATGGTCTGACGGTGGGGCTTGCGCCCGGTGCTTCGCTCGTATTCTCGATAAGAGAACCGGATCTTGGCGAGGTCGGCGGGTTTGGTGTTGCGCTCGGCCAAATCCAGGTCCCGGACGGCTTGGAAGATTCCCAGCAGGGGGGCGTCGGCGGGGTTGATATATTGCCCGGCGATGCATTCCAGGTTTGCGTCCGTGGCGTCGGCGGGATTGGCGCTAATGTCGGTCAGGATTGCGAACATTTCCTCGGCGGTGATTGGGGTGTTGATTGTTTTTGTCATGGCTGATTCCTTTGGCTGATTCCTGCGCTTGGGGGATTTCCCGTTTGATTTCCCCCTGTAATAAAATTATACATCCATTCCCCCTAATTGTCAAGTTACAGTTTTAATAAATAACATTCTGTCTGGAATATGTCAGGATGGGGATAGCTGGGAGAGCTTGACGCCAACCGGGGCGGGGGATCCTCCGGCTGGGCTTGCGGGCCTACGCAGTGACGCAGTTGGAGGATGGCACGGTGGCGATAAGTTCTAGGATCTGGGCGGCGGTTTCCAGGTCGATGTAGTTGATCTCCAACTCGATGCCGTATTCTGGCGTGGGGCTGACTTTGGCCTTCCAGGAGGGGCGGACACCGAAGGCGGGGCCGCTGGTCACCAGATCCCCATTGTCGTTGACAACGTGGCCCTGCCCGGCAGCAGCCAGCACCTGGCGGGCCTGCTGTTGCAGTCGGTGGCGGGCGTTGCTGCGCTCGATGTAGGCGCACTCCTTGGGGTAGCTCTCTTCCACATCTGGCAGCAGGCGGCGACGGATGTCGGCGGCGATGTCCTTGGCCCGTCTGAACACTGAACACCGGATTGTGGGGAGAGGGGTGCGGTAGCCATCGTAGTAGCGATAGCCGACGACTGTCTCTTGCTGGGCGGCGCTGATGACGGCAAATTTGCCATCCGTGTGCAGGGTGAGGCTGAGGCCGTCGAGACGGGTGAGGCGGGACCAGTTGTGTTCCGGGTAGGCGGTCCAGTCGTCTCCGAGGTGGGGGACCAGGAGGGAGGCCAGTTCATGGTTGGTGTTGTCGGTTATGGGGCGACTCCTTAAATCTTGAAATTGAGAATCATGCAAATGGACCATACCGTCCAAGGAACCGTACCGGAAAGGGCGGGCGGGGGGATGGCCCGGTCCCCTGGGCGGTTACTTAATGCTACGGATGCTGATGGACGGCTGTCCCTCTTTGCGGAAGCCGAGCAGTTCGGGGTGGGCGACTGCGTAGCCGTCCAGAGACTTGGCGTCCCAGGTGATGCGCCCCTTCCCGTACACGGCTTGCAGGAATCGCCCCTTGACCGTCTCCCCGTGTTCGGCCACGGCGACCTTGACGGCCTCGGTAGCGGCGGCCACGTCTGCGGCGGCGGCAAAGACTTGCGGCCCCCACTCGTCCTCAATCTCCGCCCAGGCTGCCCGCACTTCTGGCGTGGTGGCAGCGTCGATGGCTTCTTGCTTGCTGGATGTGAGAAGGTCCAACAGGGCTTGTACGTTTTCAAGTTGGGTCAAAAGTTCTTGCGGTGTCATGTTCGCTCCTCTGCTCGCTTCTTCTTGGATGCTTCAATCTGTCGTTTTAACTCCGCCTGCTGCGCTTCCAGGCGGCGAAGTTGGTCGGTGATGGCTTTGTCCTTCTGGCTATCTTTGCTCATCGGTCTATCTCCTTGTGGTGGACCAGGGTCGGGGGATGCCCTCGGCTTGATGGTTACTTGGCGGGCTGGGCTTCCCGTGCGGCGATCTGCTTCTCCAGTCCGGCAATCAGGCTGGCGGCTTCGGTAGGCGTCAGGTGGCTGGCGACCTTCGCCTTCCCCTTGCTCTTCCACTCGGCCAACCGGCTGCGCTCGGTGGCTTCCCAGGCGTCTTTGCCGTAGTAGGCGATACCCAGGGCGTTCAGGCGGGCCAGGTCCGCTTGGCTGATGCGGAGCACTTCTTCGTCGGCTTCCTGGGCGGCGGCGGGCGTCTGCTTGTCGCTGCCGCCCACGGCTGGGGCGCTGTGCGTCGTTTTCTGCGCCTTGGGGTCAACGGGTGGGGCAGAGGCTTTCGGTGGCTCCTGGGCCTTCCCGTTGGCTTGCGGGTCCGGGTTCAGGGGTTCACCGTACTCGGCCAGGGTGTCCGGCAGGTCGTCGGGGTTCTCGTCGTCCGTGAAGGGGTTGTCGGCCTTGACCGACAACTGAGGGCGGGCCATGTGGGGGATCTCGTCCTCCCAGCCGTCCACAATCTCCCCGTCCTCGGTGACAACCTGTCCGTCAATCAGCATGCGCTCTTCCGGCAACTGCAAGGCTCGCCGGCGCATCCCGGCCAACTGCAAGCGCACCCAGGCCGGATCTGGCTCTATGTGGAGCATCCACTTCTCACGCCGGGCACGTCCCCCGGCATCGGTGGGGGTGCTGATCTTCTCCGGGCGGCGGGTCAGGATAAACGGGATGCCCTGCAATGTTCCCCGCAGGGCGTAGGCGGCGGAGAGATTAGCCGACAACTCCATGATGTCGTTGATGCTGGTGGTCCCCACGGTCACATAGGCGAACCGGCGCAGTTCGGGGATGATAACGGAGAGGCGGCCAACGGGCTTGCACCCCGGCGCATCTTTGGTGCGAACCTTCTCTCCGGTGGCGTAGGGACAGGGAGCGGGGTCGGTGCTGTAGCGACCGCCAAGAACCAGATGCACGGTCATGGTTTCGCCGTCGCAACGGTGAACCAATCCCCCGGCCTGATACTCCTCCTGCCATGCCTGAAAATTGGCATCCGGGGCGTCATAGGGCAGATACACGTTGATGCTGGCTGGCTCAGGACCATAGACGGCCAGGAAATCGGCGGCGGCCTCCGGGTCCTGGGTGTCGAACCGGAAGTAGGTCAGATCCTTGCCGGGTCGCTTGGGGTCCGTTTTCGGCGCACCCTTGCGCAGCGTGCCGATACGGGGGAAACTGGCTTCTGTCTGCAATCGCTTGATGGGCATGTTACTCGGCTCCTTGATTGATGGATTCCTGCACGATGACGGGAAGGCCCATGAAAATCTGCGTTACCTGGGCCTCGGTTTTCTTCACCAGGGGCAATACCTGGGCCTTGACGTTGTTCTTTGCCATATCCCACAGGGCAGTCATGGCGGCGGCTTCGTCCTCTCCTTCGTCCAGATCCGCCCACAGGGTACAATCCACGGTGGCGCTATTGTAATCTCCAAGATTCAGCTTGCGCCCGTAAGTGACCGACACGGTTTTTAGTTGCATGGTTCTTCTCCTGCCCTACAGGGCGATGGCCTGGGCGAGATGCCGGAAGTATCCCCGCACGTCGCCGTTGACAAAATCAATCCGCACAATCACATCCTTGATGCTGGCCCGTTCGCTGGCCGGAGCCGACTTGATGGCGGCAACCAGGGCGCTGACGGGGATCATGTTCAGGCCGGACGGTCCCTCAATCTCCATGTACTCGTCCGGGTCAATCTCCTTCTCCTCGATGAAGGTGTCAATCCACTTTGCGAAAGTCATGGGGTCAATCCTTTGCCTGATACGATGCCTCAGGCGGGGCAGTTGACGTAACGCCTACTTGCGAAAGGCCGGGTTGAACCGGGTGTCGTTCTCGTACTCGATGCACTGGTCCGGGCCAAAGTCAGGATGGCACTTGCACGGGGTAGCGCACACGTCCGGCCACACTTCCGACATGGCCCGCTTGTTCCCGGCTGCCATTTCCTCGACGTAGACAAGCCCCTTCGGGCAGGGGGTGAATCGCTTCTTGAGCTTCGGTCCACGCTCCCAGCACTCGACTTGCAGACGATGGGCGGCGTTCTGGCACTTGGTGTAACGAGCATCGGTCGTCATGGCTTTCATCCTTTCGATGGCCGGTCCCCCAGCCTTGAATCTAACAACCGAGAACTATGTCCCCGTAGGCGTTGTAGCGGGGCATCCGGGCGTCGGCCTCGCTGTCCAGGGCGGACAGCCAGCCCCGGCGCTCGTCCTCATTCTGACAGGCTTCCACCGGCTGGAACTTGGTGTAAAGCTGGAACCCGGCCAGGAAGCGAGAGAAGCTGGCCCACGGTCCTTCCACGGGGGCAACCACGAACTCCACGGGAGCGGGTGCTACGACCCAATCCTGGCTGACTGCGACATTTGGCTGATTCATTTTGCGTTCCTCCTAAGAACGTTTCGGGCTGATGCGTCCCCCAGTGGGACGCTGTTTTATTTGCTACCTTTACAGTATATGACATTTTACTTTGATTGTCAAGAATCAAACACGATGAATTATCAATCAATTATTGCAAAAGTAAAATACAACTTGACATTTTGCCCAACCAGGGTTATACTGAAATCAATGTCGGGAAAACTGACGACAATCGCACGAATCCATGAGGAGAGAGAGGAGCAAGGGGACCATGACGAACAAGGACAAATTCACCGAACTGGTCGAGACCGGTGTCGTCAACATCGGCATCAACGACCGCAAGCTGGCCGTGTACCGGGAGATGGCCGGCATCAGCACGTGGAAGGAACTGGCGGACGCCTGCGGGCTGACCATGCAGACCGTCAAGCAGGTGCGGCTCGGCAAGACGAATTTCACCGTCGAGACGTGGATGCGGCTTGCCTTCGGGGTGGGCTGCAACCCGATGGACCTGCTGGATGTGACGTGGCCGGGGCAGGGCGGGGCGAGTGGGCCAACGGTGCAACCGTGACTACACACACCCCGCCCACCCTGGCAGAAGCGGCGGCAGTGATTGAATCATTGCTCTATGTCAGCCAGTCGATTGACACGTACCAATCAACCGCAAGCGATCGTGCAGACATTCTAGATGCACGTGCATTCCTGGCCCGCATCGACGCCTACGACGAGCAGGCGGAAGCGGTTGCACGGCTTTATGAGGACGTGGGCTTGGAGCGTATAGAAGACGCCTGGTTCAATGCGGGCGTCACGGAGCAAAGTTGACTGACCGTATTGACGGCGCTGAATAACTTGACATTTTCGTAATTCTAAATTATAATGTTCTTGCGGCGAAAAAGCCGAGACGGGCTGGCCTGGAAACCAGCACGGAATAGCCTCTGACCAGGGGCGGCAAACAAAGTCAAAAACGCCTTTTCTGGCGTCTTTTCAGGACAGCAGACGGACGGATTCCAACCGTTTGAATGCTTCCCTGGTCAGCTTATCTTGCTGTCCTGAAAAGAATTCAGAAAAGGCGTTTTTGTTTTCCCAGGACTTTGCACCATGAAAACACCCCTCCGCTGGCTATCACTCAGGATTGATGCCTTGCATCATGCCATTGACAACACGACCGACCCGGCAAAGCTGAAGAAGCTGCGGGCCATGTTGCGCAAGCTGGAAAGGAATATCCGATGACGACCAAGATCGCAATCAACAGCATGGCAACGGGGAAGCTACCCCAGGGCGACTCTCGGTGGGGAATATTCAACGACTCATTCGAGAATCGGGAATTGTCCACGATAGACATTGCCAACGCCATCTACACCGGCCATAGCTATGCAGCGTGGCACAACGGGCGGCGCAAACTCGATAACTTCATCCTGGGGCAACATATAGCCGTGGACCTAGATACTGGGGATCAGCGCAGCGAAATTCGGCATCTGCTCAACCATGACTTTGTGCGGATGTACGGGGGAATGATTCACACCACGCCCAGCCACACCTCCGACAATCCACGGGCGAGGGTGATCTTCTTTTTGGATGAACCCATGTCCGAGGCTGACCGCTACAGTTCCGCAACTCAGTTCGTCATGGCCCAATTTGACGGAGCTGACCAATCCACCAAAGACGCATCCAGATTTTTCTACGGTTCCAACAATTGCACAATTGAGATTCTTGATAACATCCTCCCCGTATCGCACCTGAGACGCCTGTACCGTATTTGGATGGCTCAGCAACCTGAACAGCATTCCACCTACTCTTCAAAAGTTACCAACCTACCCAAAATCATGTCCGAGCGCAAGGCCAACAGCCTAGAAGGTCTGAACGACTTCGAGAAGGCATGTGAGGCGCTGAATAAGATCCAGCCGTATGATGTGGATTACAACCGGTGGATCGGCATCATTGCCGCCATGAAACGGGAGTTCGGGGACCCGGCGCTGAATGCGGTAGAGAAGTGGGCCAATGGCAAACCGGGGGAGGTGCGGCGAGAGTGGGAGAAACTCAAAATAGATAGCAGCAAGAAAATGGGATTGGGTACTATTTACCGGCTGGCAACAGGGAGTTAGGTTATGAACATCAGAACGGAAAAAAACAAAAACAACCCCTACGTGATCATCCGCAAAACTGTGTTTGATGACGAACGGCTCAGCCTGAAAGCGAAGGGGTTGATGGCTTACCTATTGAGTAAGCCAAACAATTGGAAGGCACACGTCACCGAGATTGCCAAGAACAACGCCGATGGGGTCACAGCCGTGCGATCAGCAGTCAATGAGTTGATTGCCTTCGGGTATGCCAGTCGGGTACAGAACCGGGAAAATGGCCGCATTGTCTCGTGGGAGCTTGTCGTTTATGAGGTTCCTGACCTGAACCCTGAGCTAGATTTACTAGATGTAGAAAACCTAGATGTAGAAAACCTGAATGTAGAAAACCTAATTATAGAAAATAACCCCCTAATAAGTAATGAAGGAATAGTAAATAATAATCATCAACAAGTTCCACCCATAAAAACCACAATTGAAAAACATGATGATGACGAACCTTCGTCTGGAGACGTTTTCAGGATGCTGGAAAAAGCAGGTGTTTTTGTTTCTCCCCTCCTCGCTGAACAATACCATGAATTGACTGACGAGTTGACCGCGGCGGCGGTGATTGAGGGTATCAAGATCGCCACAGGTATGAACAAGCAGCACAGCATAAAATACATTGCTAGTTGTGCCAGGAATTGGAAGAACGGAACTGGACCTATCATCCCAGCGGCTAACGACTCGAAGGCCGTGCAAACCATGACATTTGGAGCAGACCCGTGGTAGACACAACCATGAACGGAACAAAGGAACCAACGAACAAGGCCAAGCCGAAATCCCCCACGATTGACCTGTTCAAATCTGACTTAAGGCCCATGCAGTATTGGGCCATTCGTGCCGAGGACAAAATCCGGCTCTGGGCGCAAGGCAAGGCGGAGGGGGAGTCAACTGGATTTTCTGAGTTCGACAAATACTTCCGCATGGTGGACGGTGAACTGACCACCATTGCCGCCAGACCATCCCAGGGCAAAACGGCCCTGGGGATGCAGATTGTGGAAAACATTGCCAAGAGTTTGAAGCGGAGAGGCGATCCTGGTTGTGTGGCGGTCTTCAGCGCAGAGATGACCGGCTGGGCCTTGTTGCATCGCATGGCCTCGGTCTTGGTAGGTGTCAACGCCCACAAGTTGCGAATGGGGCAGGGGACTCAGGAGGAAGCCGATAAGCTACTCGGTGGGATTGAGCGAATCAAGAATCTGCCAATTTGGATTGATGACGGCAGCGCCCCGACCACGGCAAACATGCTGTCCAGTTTGGCTAGGCTCAATGAAACCAACCCTGTGCGCTTGATGATGTTTGATTTTCTGGAATTGGGTGGAAATCGGGGGGACAAGGAAGATCAGCGAATCGGGCAGATTGCCATTGCCTTAAAGGACATTTCTAAGACTCTCGGCATCCCTGTGCTGGTCTTGTCCCAGGTGAATCGAAGTGTTGAGAGCAGGGCAAACAAAATGCCGTCCCTGTCTGACCTTCGTTATTCGGGTATGATTGAGCAGATTTCAGATGTGGTTGTTTTCATCATGCGGCCTGAGTATTACGTAGAGAGAGGGATGACCGTAGATGTTCCGGTCGATGACTATGTGGGTGTGGCCTACATCGGCATTGCCAAGAACCGTCAGGGGCCGGTCACAAACGTGAAGCTGTCCTTCGAGAAACAATATGCAAGATTTGGGAACCTAAGCCAGAGGAAAATCATGCTGAATGAGGCGGGGTAATTGTAAATAAACAGCAGTATCAAGAATACTTGCGTAGCGATCACTGGTTCGATATTCTAGAAATGAAAATCAATGGGTAGTAAACGTGAACACTTTTCAAATATGTTTTATTTGCTGAATGGTGGAGATCCACACGAGTTCATTCAGGAGTTGGACTATAGCGGTGAACCTGGAAGCCGGGAAGTTTTAGAGAGATGGGGAATCAGATGGAATCCGCTGATTGAGCAAGACGTGAATCTTATCTGGTCGGGATATGAACCAAAGTTCTTCATGCTTGAGGACGATTGGGCGGCAAAGTACCGGCACAACCACGGAGTACGTTTTGTCTCAGAAGAAGGTAGGTTTATCCACGGGCATGAATTTGAAGAGATGGCACAAGAGTTGGACAGGGAGATACAGTACGAGATAGAGCAGTGGGGAATCGACCTGTGGATGGTGCGCTATGGCTACGCTTGCCACAGCGAACGAAACTTTTTCTACAAGACGGAGGAATGGAAAAACAGGGCAGCGGCGGCACGATATGAAAATGGGTATGTTTGCCAGGCGTGCAAAAAGCACATGGACGGATTGCATGTTCATCATGATGCCCCCATATTTAGCGCATACAATCAGTTGTTCTATCGCAACTTTTCTCCGTTTCACCTTTCATTATTCTGTGACAAATGCCATGAGAATTTTCACAAGAACACGGTTCGCATGAGGGGATATCAGGGATTTGTTAGTGCTACCCCTAGCCAGGTACGTGAGGAAAAACAGTATTTCAACAAGTGGCGTCACGTTCACGACTCCCTCAAGACGTGTAAGTTTTGTTACGCAGTGGCACGTTGGCGGTAGATTCATGTTCGTGGACATGCAGTCGGATCAAGGAAACTCCTAATAATTCTCACAGTCAAGATTCAAGGAAGCAATCCCATGACACGTCAAGCGGCGGGGTGGAAAGCGAACCGAGCCGGTCAGGGGTGGGAGGATGCCCTGGCCGTCTACCATAAATTCCTGGCGTCCCAGGGGCTGGCCATCGTCAACAAGACGGGGCCGGAAGTCACCTTCGTCAAGGGGCGGGGCGGACGGGTGGAGCCACTGGTGGTCGGACCGGGCGTGGCCGACTACGTGGGAACCCTGAGCAACGGAACCTTCGTTGGCTTTGAGGCCAAGTCAACATCGGACACGTCCGGCTATTCGTTGCCAGCCAAGTCTCTGCATCAACTGTACTGGCTGGAAACCGTTCAGGCCATCAGCGGGGGGCGGGCGTCCGTGTTCTACATCGTCCTCTATCGGGCGATGAACGAGACTCGCCTGCACCGTATCCGGGACATCCTGCCCGGTAAGCGCATCCGTCGCCCTGACGGGATTCTATTGCCGGACGGCATCAGTTGGTACGATGCCCTGTGGCAACTGGAAAAAGTGACATGAGACGCCCCAGCTACAACCGCCGCCGCAACGCCAAACTGCGCACCCTGGACGGCTACGACCCCGCTTGCAACCATCAGAACATCATGCTGGCCGACCTCAACCTCTGCGACTGCGGACAGCCCGTGAGCCACCTTGTCTACGTGGCTATCGGGGCCGGCTACAGACAGGCGCTGGAACCGCTTCCCCTCTGTGATGCCTGCCACGTTCTCCACCTCTCCGAAGAGCGCCGGGATGTCGGCACCTGGTTCGTGCCATCCCGTACCCAGACCGCCCATATCTCCGGGCGCATAGTGTGACTCAACTTGTGAATATAAATATTCAATCTTGACAATTCCAATGTCATGTGATATTATTTTGGCATCGTTTGATGGACGTAATCCGTGCGATGAATCTAAACAGTCAGATTTATCAACCATAGCGAAAAGGAATCAGCCATGACCCACCAACGTTTGAACTGGCACCCCTGGGCCGCCAACCCGCTAGATTACGTGGACAAGCCCGGACTATCTACCCCGGAAGGACAATCAGTCGTCATCAAGCGTCCCGTGCTGAACTTTGAGATTTGGCGGGACGGCGAATTGCTGGACAGCACGGACAGCAACGCAATGGCGGCTGGCTGGCTGTCCGTACTGGAAGCGGGGATACTTCCGGCATCTCAACCCCTCTTTTCCCCATCCGACTTCGTGCGGATTGTCGCCCCAGGCGAACCAGTACGCAACGCCACCATCGTCGGCATATCCCCGTCCACACTCAAGCGCCGGAAGGGTGGACAGTGGCGCTACATCGTGCTGACGCCGGACGGCGAGTTTGCCGCTTACGCTGAGAACCAGTTGGAGCGACCATGACGCCCATCCCCGTTACGCTGGTAACAGAGAACGCAAGCCAGGACCCGGTGACGGACGCCCTGTATCTCTCCATCCTGCACGACCTCCGGGCGCAGGGGATGACGTACCGGGACCTGGCCGACGCCCTGGGCGGCTCGCCGGCCGCATGGCGGTTCCGGGACATCGGGGAACGCAGCTTCACCGACGAAGCTCGGCAGGCGCTACGGACGTTTACAGACGAATTTCCGCCGCTGCCGTTGACCGTGGGGCAGGTTGCCGAGCAGATGGTGGACCCTGACGCAGCCGTGTATCTGGTCGGGGGCTTGCCGGACGGGGAACGGGTGCGCCGGGTGCTGCTCCTGGCAAAAGATGGGCAAGTCTCTGTAAGCGCCAATGGGACCGTTTCGGCGGCCTATGCAAGCGCAGAGACAGGGGACGGGGGTAAGGGGTCTGTTACCCACGTAATATCGGGCGCGGGGGCAAAGCGTGACACACGGTATCGGCCCACGGTTAGCGCATGCAACAGGGCATGGTTGAAGGCGCAGGGGTTGACGGTGAATGGGGCGATTGAGGGGTTGCGCATCCGCCTGGATAGGGACAACGAAGAGGGGACAACGTGAGTATGATACCCGGAAAAATACCGTCACGCTTTAATGACAGAGAGGCTGTGCGCTTGACTTCAGCACGTGGTCAGCGGACATGTGGGTAGGTGCATCCGTGGGCTTGGACCCTACAGCCTTGGCGGTGGCCGTTCTGGATTCCGGGCTTGCCGTTGATGCCATCGCCACGGGTGACGACGAAACAGTCGCAGCGTTGACAGAATTGGCTAAAGCGTTGCTTGGCGCACAATGAATCGAGAATCAGCCATGAGCAACAGTATCTATCGAAAGTGGGCCTATCAGCCCCTGGCACTGCCGGGGGATACGCAGTACATCGTCTACCGGGTGCGGGAGCGACGGGACAGCCGGGGGGATCTGGTGGAGGAACGGCTCGAAACCATGCCCGGCCTCTGCTCCCTGTCCCTGGCGGTGGCACGGGTGACGGTGCTAAACAATCAGAACGTCATCCCGAAGGGGGTGGGGGCATGAGCAAGGATACTGTCGCCCTGGAAGCGGCCATCCTGTGCGGCGGGGGCGTCATTCTGTGGCTTGCCGCAATGGGCGTGGTGGGCAAGGTCTTGAAGTGGCAGGACCGGAAGAGACGGGCAGGCTATCCCCGTCGCAGCCGTTAGCATAAATCTTGATAGTCAGATTCAATCACAGTCAAGGAGCAAAACATGCAAGACCAAACAAAACGAATCACCGCTACCGTCATCGCCACCATCATGGTGCTGGTCGGCATCATCCTTTTGCTTGTGGCGCTGACGGACATTGCCAGCGCACAGGAGCCAACGTTGACCCCGGACCAGAGGCGGGCCGCCGAGGTCGCCAAGGGCGAGGCCCCCCTGTCACTCCTGGGGCCACAAGCCTATTGGGGCGTCCTCTGTACCATGCAGGCTCGGCTTGCGTCGCCGGCCTACCCCGACACCCTGGCCGGGGTGCTGACAGCTTACTATGGACATCCCAAGCCATTGACGGCGCAAGAAGAGGCTCTCGCCGCAGACGTTTTTGTGTTTGAGTCAGAGTGCGGGGACGGACCCTACCTCTACGCATTCAGCCGCCAGGACGTGGGGCGTATGGGCTTCGTAGACGGGGATTGGGTCACCGAACCCGTTACCCTGCGTAACGGGACGCAGTTGGGGCTACACTTCTACCGGGCATGGCCGGCAACGAAAGGGGCGAACTGATGGCAAAGTTTCGGAAGAAGTCGGCTGTAATTGAGGCTGTGCAATGGACAGGGATGAACGTTGGCGAAGTGCTTTCTTTTGTTGGCGGCGAGGGCAGCGCAAAATTCGGCAAATTTTTTATCCCTACTCTAGCAGGAACCATGACGGCATTGGCGGGCGACTGGATTATCAGGGGGGTGTCTGGCGAGTTTTATCCATGCGAGCCGGATATTTTCGCCAAAACGTATGAACCAGTCGCTACAGAACAGGAGGCGAACCTATGACCATAATCGGCAACACGTTCAAGGCCCGCACCGTTCCTGACGCACGGGAATGGGTGCAGTATCCCGATGGCAGGCTGGCCTACCTGCCCCGCAAAACGGCGTTGGAACTGATCGTGCAGAAGCGGGCCGTTCGCTACATGGGGACGGTGCAGATGTCGCAATGCCGAGTCATCGGAGGGGACGGGACGCTATGACCACATCGTGGAGTAGGTCGCAGGAGGCGGCTATCCTGTCAGTCCTGGAACGCATGATCGAGAATGGGGAATCTGCCAGGGCCGCACGGGACATGCTGACCGGGGAGAAGCGCATGGAAGCGCCACGCCCCTGGGACGGGTTGTCGGAGGAAATGCAGCGCACCTACCAACGCAACGAAGAGACGTATCAGGCGCAGGTGCAACGGGCGAAGGAACAGAAGCAGGCGCAGGAACTATCAACGCAGTCAACCGAAAGGAACGAACCGTGACGAACACATACACAATCCAGAACCCGATTGCGACCGTGGCAATGAACACGAACCCGACCCCAGCCGTTGCCGTGGTCGGAAGCAAGACCCCGGCCCAAGCTATCTACACCATTCTCCTGGTCTACCTGGGGGCGACGAATCTCACCCCTGGGGACCTGGAACCCCTCGGTCAACAGCCTGTGGTCTTTGAGGCCAATACCGAGGGGCTGGACTACGAATGTCGGGTCGAGTTGATCGACGGGGAGGTCCAGGTGCAGACCCGCATCCCGTCCGGGGAGTTTGACAACCGGCCCCTGTGGAGGGCCCACCAGGCCCGGCAGGTGCTAGCGCTGATGGGGCCGTGGCAAGACAACTCCCCCAGCCGCTAGCCTTCGAGAGCAGACGACTGAGGGAGTTGACAGGAGCAGGTGCCCCCGTGGGGATTATAACCCCACGGGGGCATCTGCGCAACCATGTATCTCAACAATGAGATTTTAGGCAGGTGTGCCCATGTACGAAAAGACCAAGAATCAAGTTGCGTCTTGCGCCCCTGTGTGGTATACTTGTTCTCAGCAAGTCGTCCCGCCAGGACACGTAGGCGGTTTTTTTATAGATTTGCCGACAGAGGTCGGCGATTCAGGGTAAGCGAACCGCTTACTGTTCCTGGCGGGACACCTGAATCGCCGACCTTTGTCGTTTTCCAGGAGGATAGTAGGATGAAATATCAAGTGCTGCCAGACTTGACGCCCATCGAGTACGAAGCGCTAAAAGCAGACATAGCCCAGCATGGCGTCCTCGTGCCTGTGGAGATGGACGAAAACGGCGAACTTCTGGATGGGCATCACCGCAAACGGGCGTGGATGGAACTGCGGGCGGCGGGGGTGGATCTGCCAGATTATCCGCGGCTGATCCGAACGGGCATGACTGAAGAGGAGAAGCGGGATCACGCCCTGCGGCTGAACATCAATCGGCGGCAACTGTCCAAAGAGCAGCGGGACGCCTTAATTGTGAAGTTGAGGCAAGAGGGAAAGACGTTGAAGGCCATTGCCGATGTGGTGGGGGTGAGCGTGGGAACCGTGCACGGGGCCGTGTCTGGAGACAATCACCTTTTCAAAACTGAAAAGGTGACCGGCGCAGATGGCAAGCAGTACCCCACCACCTACGCACGCAAGCCGGAGCCCGACCGGGTCCTGTTAATTGAGGAGGACGAAGACGACAATTATTTGCCCACCCCAGAAGAACAGGCAAAAGCATGGGGCGGCTATCCTGAAGACTATGAAGACGAACAACTTGAATCAGAACCCGTCCCGCGGCCCCACGTCTCCCACAATTCCGGCAACAACGAATGGTATACCCCGGCTGAATACATTCAGGCGGCTATTGCCGTGATGGGGGGGATCGATCTTGACCCGGCCTCTTCTGTGGAAGCTAACGCAGTGGTGCAAGCGGACACGATATTTACCATAGAGGATAACGGATTGATTCAATCTTGGTATGGAAGAGTGTTTTTGAATCCGCCCTATGCCCAACCATTGATCGGTCAGTTTTGCGACAAGTTGGGGGAAGAATGGGACAATGGATTATTTTCAGAGGGTATTGTTTTGGTGAACAACGCAACTGAAACGGCATGGTTTCGCACTCTGATCAGCCGTGCCAGTGCGGTTGTTTTCCCACAAAGCCGGATCAAATTCTGGCAACCGTCTGGCATAGTGGGCGCACCGTTGCAAGGGCAAGCCTTCATTTATTTTGGAGATTTTCCGACCGTTTTCCTCAGTCAGTTCTCTCGTTTTGGATGGGGGGCGCACTGTGGGGTTCTCTGAATCTTTGCAGATGGGGCAAGCTGGCGAAAGCATCATTTCTCGTTGGTTGCGTAGCCGCGGTTGTGCCGTTCTACCAGTCTATGAAAAAATCATGGATACCGGTAAGGGGCCGCACCTTTTTTTGCCGCAAGGAAGCGTGATTGCGCCGGATCTGTTTGTATTCAAGGGACACGACGCATGGTGGATTGAGGCCAAACATAAAGAGGCGTTTTCGTGGTATCGCATCACTTCGCAATGGGTGACGGGAATCGATCTGCACCATTATGAACAATATTTGCGAGTTGACGAAATGACGCCCTGGCCGGTTTGGTTGTTGTTTCTGCATCGAGGCGGGCAAGCGAAGGATAGCCCGCCCAACAGCCCAGCCGGATTATTTGGGCAGACACTGGAACTTTTAAGGCATCAAGAAAATCATCGTAGCGATAAGTGGGGCAAGGGCGGCATGGTATATTGGGCGTGCAATTCATTGCTCCTTTTGGAGTCATTGCCCAATATGACGAAGTTCCATAGGTGACAATCATGTACGAAGATGACGAACCCACCAACCGACCGAAGCCCTGGGTGCAGATGTTTGGCGTCGCCTTTGCCTTCGTCTTTGTCGTCACGGTTTCGTGCAGCGTGGGACTGCCCCTCACCTCCTGGCTTTCAAGGATGCTGTCCACCGATCTTCAACGTTCCCAGCAGAGCATCCGGGAAGCCGAGTGGCACAAGAACGTTCTGCTCCTGCAGGACGTGGGGGCCGGCATGCTGGTCGCCCTGACGGTCGGCAGCGCCCTGCTGGTCCTGACCTTCGTCGGCGTCAAGGTGCGGCGCAACGCCCGGCTGGTCTATGCCCGCAACGGCGTCTTTCCCATCGAGCGGCGGCGGGTGGGGGACGGCTTGCTTGACCGACTGCGCCGGGGCTACTGCCGTGTGCGGGGGCTGCCCTACTCGCCCATTCGGGAGATTGTGATCGACCACAATCTCGCCCCGGCGCATCTGCGCTCCTACCTGCTGACTGAGGACGGGGTAGCCTTCCAGATGTCCCCGGACTGGCTGGACGAGCGGCACCGGCTGGCGGCGGTGCAGGGGGCAAGGCAGGCCAACAATGCGCAGGCGCTGATGTCCGGCACAACCCCGCTGCACCGGCCCACGGCTGGCGCAATGCGGGCCATGCTGGACCAAAGGCCGCCCAAGCCCACGGGCTACGACACGGATAGCGTAGGGGACCGGGATCTGCCCGCCCTCCCCATGATGAAACCCAGCCTCAGCACCGCCCTGGCCGAGAACCGCAACCCGGACGAACTGCTCCTGGCCTACGATGAGTCTGGACATCCAGTTTTTTGGAATGTGCAGTTTGATCCGGGCTTCTCGCTGACCGGGGCGCAGAGGCAGGGCAAGACCATGATCGCCGTGGTGGTGATTCTATCCGCCGTCAAGAAAGCCTACCATGTCATCATCTTCGACCCGGAGGGCGGGAAGGATTTCGGACCCTATGAACATATCTGCGAGTGGCATCCCACCACGCCCCAGCTTCTGGTCCCCCAGGTGCGGGCGCTGCTGCCGGAGTTTGAGCGCAGGCATCGGCTGCTGGACGAACACAGCGTCGGTGACTTCCGCCACCTTCCCGCCGACGCCCGTCCTCAGCGCATCCTGCTGGTGTTCGAGGAGTTCAAGAAGATGCGGGCGAGTCAGAACGGGGCCATGCTTGCCGAGTTCGACCGGGTGATGTCCGAGTTGGTGACCCGCGGGGCCAAGGCGGGGATTTACATTCTGGTGCTGGCCCAGGACAAGGGGCGAGAACAGGGCGGCTGGCCGGAGACGTTGGACGTCAACCTGACGGGCAAGGCCACGGTGCGCCAGGGCAAGAAGGGCTACGGGAACGTGGGCTACTTCAACGCCCACAAGCTGTTGCCCCGGCAGGTGGGGTATCAGGACCAAGTGTTCACCGCCTACGAGGTGGCTGGCCGATGGCTGGCCGAGGAGTTGCCCCGGCTGCGGGG
>Ga0210011_1001886_pt1 | contig 18496 bp, 20 predicted proteins | sample CryGeymeta201502_FD_183972 | JGI IMG/M metagenome (GOLD analysis project Ga0210011, IMG submission 183972) | Groundwater microbial communities from Crystal Geyser aquifers in Utah, USA - Crystal Geyser metaG 2015-02 (SPAdes) (version 2) | ecosystem: Environmental > Aquatic > Deep subsurface >...
TAGTAGCTAATACAGATGAATCAGTCAGCCTTACATCTGGTTCTAATGCCTTACCAAAACCACCATCTTCGTTTTGAAACTTTGACAACTCTTTTATTACAGATGTGCTTTGTTCGTTATTAAAGTAATAGCCAAGGAGAGATTTTTCAAGAGGTCTTGCATGTTGCTTTATGTAATCGATAGAGAGTTGTTTATTGATCATCACTTAATTATACAGACTTAAGATTTGCATTAATATAATTTCCACACACCCTTGTAACTCTAACATTATTAAAATGTGTATCTTTGATAATTTTATTCCTTCCTTATTCATAAGGAATAAAGGATACAAGGTATTTTTTAGTTTTGTTGTTATAGCAATAAATACTTGAATTGAATTGTGTTAGCTGCTGACACAATTTAGGTTGGTAGAATTTTTAAGTTTTTATATTTTTTTCATTGGTTAGTTAGTATAAAGCGATACATGTTTTGTTCGGATATTTTCTTTTATTTAAATAGCTGGGGTTTATGTATGATGCCCACCTTACATCCTCCCTATATCTATGGAGAAATTTTATTCTCTTTCTTATTTATAAGAATAAAGAGACTAAAAGTAATTACAGAAACGCCATTGCAACAGCCTTAATTCACTTTTCATTACCCTAGTCGGCTAGGGTGTTTTTGTATATATAAATTGCATATATTTTGCACTTGACACTATCCCTACAGGCGTAATATACTATCCTTATAGACGTAGTGAAAGTTTAAGAATTAATATATGTCAAGAGTAAAAGGTACGAAAAACAAAAAGAGTTCAGAGCCTCCAATTGCATCAAAGCTATCTACAGAAGAAAGAATTAAATTCCTAGCAAACCTGATTATTGATCGCATTATTGAGGATCAAAATACAAGTAAAGTATTGTATAAAAAGTTTACTAAAGCATAAAATGGAAAACCTGCCCAAACCTGAAAATGCCGTAGCAGCTATACGTGTTTCATCTGTAAAACAAGGAACACAAGGCGACTCCCCCGAAGCTCAAAAAGAGCAAATTGAGCAATTTGCAAAATCACACAACATCCACATTAAAAAATTCTTTATTTTTCTTGAGTCTGCATCAAAAGACGAACAGCCTGTACAAGAAGCAATTGATTACTGTAAAGCTAAGAAAAATGATATTCAACTTTTTATCATTAAATCTATTGATCGATTTACCCGAGGCGGTTCTTATCTATATGAAGAGCTTAAAATGCAACTGGATAAAAATCATGTAAAACTTATTGATATTTACGGGGTTATCGGAACTCAACAGGTAAATACACTCGAACACTTGGGAATTGAGTTTAAATGGAGTGTTTACTCACCAACCAAAAAAGCAGAAATGCTTGAAGCCGAAAGAGCAAAAGATGAAATGCGAGACATTATGAGCCGTATGATTGGTGCTGAAATTCGCTATTCTCGAATGGGATACTGGGTAAGAAAAGCTCCAATGGGATTTATGAATGAGAAAGTAGAAACATCAAACGGCAGACGTACTATTTTAAAACCAGAGCCAACAGAATCAAGGTGGATTATTAAAATGTTTGAACTTAGATGTCGTGGAACACTAACGGATCACCAGATAGTAGAGGAAGTAAATAATTTAGGGTTTAAAACAAGAATTACATATATGAGAGATCCGCAAGATCGAACTAAAATTATCTCTCAAAAGGGTGGAAATCCTCTAAATATAAAAGGCTTTTGGAGATATGTTCAAAATCCACTTTATGCAGGAATTAATCTTGTTGCTTGGACAAAGGATAATCCACATAAAGGAAAATTTGAAGGCTTGGTCTCTATAGAGACCTTTAACAAGGCAAACAATGGCATAATAACTATTATTGAAGAAGATGGTCAAATACGAATAGACAAAAGAAAAACACCTGAATATCTGATTAACAAAGGCGCAAGGAATAAAGATTTTCCATATAAACGTATTGTAATGTGCCCACACTGTAATAGACCTCTTTTTGGAAGCGCTTCAAGAGGAAGACTTGGCAAATACTATCCCGCCTATCATTGCAATAAACGAGGGCATTATTTTAGAGTTCCCCAAAAAGCCTTTAATGACACTGTAACTAAATTTATTCAAAATATTGATATTGCTCCTGGTTACAGCGAGACATTAACAAAAGCAGTTATTGCACAGTGGGATATAAGACATGCTGAATCGAATAAAGATCAAGTTAACATTGATACAAAGATTGAAGAACTAAAAACACAGGCTAAACTTACCGCAGATAAAATTAGATATTTAACATCAGAAGTAGCTATAAAGTACGTTGAGGAAGATTTAGTAAAAATTGATGGTGAAATAAGCGGGCTACTTGTTCAAAAACAAAATCAAATTCAGAAGGAACCAACCAATATGGAGCTTGTTATGAAATACATAGAATATTTTCTGGAACACATGGATGAATTGTTGCTACAAGGGGATAATCCAGAGGCTAGAGCCTCCTATTTTGGGGTCTTATTTCACAAGGCGCCTACATATGCGGATTTAGTTTCTGGAACACCTGATTTTGCCGAGTGTATCAAGCTAAAAGATGCTTATGCTATGTCTGAAAGCAAATTGGCTGGGGTATAAGGATTCGAACCCTAACTACTGGGATCAAAACCCAGCGTCCTACCATTAGACGATACCCCAATAAAAGAAATTAAAAATTAAATTACAAAAAAAATAATTTGTAAAATTAAATCCATACCCTTAACGCACAACTATTATACAATAATGAAGTTTATTTTCTATGTTTAGAGGTTTGCTAAATATTATATTTTAACCGCAAAGATATAATTGTAGTATAGAACCCTAATTTTTAGCTCGATATAAAGCACCCAGCCTCCTGTCAATACTTGCAACAACTTCCCCCGGAGACTCAACTTCCGACTCAATTAAAAGTACTTTTACTAGAGCTCTCGCCACCTCAAAGCTAGGTATGGCAAAAAACTCCTTTAAAATTAATGCCAACTTATTATGCGCCTCGGTCCGTGCCTGATCGGCATCTAAAATCTCAAATCCGGAAGTAGCAGAAGAAAGTGAAGCTATTCTAGCTAAATAGTTGTGGTACTCTTCAAGAAATTCTTGAGGTAACCCTAATAAAAATTCAGCAGCGGGAAGATCCTCTGAAAGTTCCTGATAGGTGGGAATAACCAAACTAGCTAAAGATGGGTGATATTCTAAATAGAATTTCCCTACCTCTTCAGGAGTAATAAACTCTTCTTCTAGAATAGCCAATCTATTAGCAGGTACCAGTCTGTAACTCTGTATATAAAGACTATCTAAAACTTTCTGTAGGGGATGATCCTCAAAGATAATTTGTTCTTCTGACATATAAACACATTATATATGATTGTAGTGCTTAATCAATGACCTATACTGAATTTACGCCTAAGGGAATTCTGCCTTAAAACTGAAAGGTCTGAACCAGGATAGTTACAATTATGTATAAGTCCAACCAATAATCTGGCTATTGGGTGTGAAAAACAAACACCTGAGCTTACGAGCATGCTGGCTAAGGACGTGTGCAAAGCACTCCGCTCAATATCCAAGTCTTTTATAGTATCTGCATTATTCCTTTTCCCGTTCTCCATTGCAGAAACTTTATCGTGGTAATTAGATAACTTCGCCGTGAATTCAGGTGGCAGTGAATCTGGGGTAACCCGAATAGAGTTATCCTCAGCATACTTTAGTAAGGCATCCTGAGCATTATCTGAATTTTCAAACCTACCGATAACGCTTTCTCTGGTATAAGGATCAGCGTACTCAGATTTAACTCCCCTTCTTAGCGGATTAGAGACGTACCTGTCCACTGCTTCTAGATAGACTGAACTAGAGCGAAAAGCTGTCAAGTACTCAGTAACTGGGGCAAACTCCCTATTATCATTTAAACCTTCATCCATAAGATTATTATAGCAAAGATCTGTAGTTTATTTTTTCTCTTACTCTTCTTCTACCTCCGATAAGTATTCTCTTAAGGCGTTTATTAGGTTGTACAAGGTTGATGCAGGAGCTAACTTAGTATCTGTCCATGTATAAAAACCATTTTCATCTGTTTTAATAAGAGATGCTACCAGAATCCGTTGGTCCGGGGTAGGGAATATCTGTTGCAATAAAGTTTCTACCTCTACAGACCCGGTCACCTGTTCCCACAGAGTAATAAACTGGCCCTGTAAAGAATACCTACTCTCAGGCCCATTAGCGGTAACCAACATATCTGTAGCAGCTTGCTCCTGTAAAAGCCCAAGTTGAAACTCTAAATCTACTAAGTCAACTCTCCATTCCTCGGACAAGGAAATTATTTCTTGATTAGCTTTCCTCTTAGCCAAAATTTCACGTATAAAAAGCATAACCATGTCCCCTTCACCTACTTCTAGAAAAAGGTCGGAATGTACTGATATTCTCATTCGTCGTAAAATAGAGATATACTCTAAAATCGAATCATTAATCTCCGTGTTTAATAAAGGCACTTCCGCTTTTCGCTGTTCAGTATGTAATACTAGTTTTTTTCTTGCTTCAGCTAAGTAAGCTCCTACATCATCTTGTAGACAAACTGAATATACAGGAAAAGGACAACCCCCCTGACCGTACCTATTAAAAAGCAGATCGTAGGCTCTTTTGTACTCGACTCTCCTTGCAGGTCTAAATAACTCTAGGTTAGTAAACAAAATTTCCTCCGTTAGTCTCTCTAACCCCTCCATTAACTCTACTTTTAAATCTGCATCGTAACGGTCTATTAGAGGCGATCCTAAGCTTTCAGTTTGAGTATATATTAAGATTTCCAAAGTTAACCCAATGTGACCTACTAAACCCTGTACGATACATTCTGATAAATGGTCAGCTCTTGTTACAAGATCGTTACTTATAGTTGCTAGCTGGTGTTCTGGTCCCGGTCCGGAGTAACTATCTACCCGTGTATTTAGTGAAGCCATAGTATGTATCTTATAGTTATTTAACACGGATATAATACTGTTAAATCAATAATAAAGTAAAGTATTTAATAGTAATTCAATTTTTCACTACTACACTATCTGAGTAGTGTAGATTAGAGTTGGCAATCTCTTACAACTTTATGTCTACATCACAAACTAGTATTATTAAAATATTTATTTAGATAAAATAGAAAGGGAGAATCAATTCGGAGTATCTTTAAATCTTAGCGTATTTAAGTAATATTTGGTAAGTACATAAAGAAATATGCATAAGGACAATTTACCCAAGGAAAACTCAAAAAGGTTTATCGCAGCGCCTAATAAAAAAATTGATGCAGGAAAATTTTCTTTATTTAATTAAATTCTTCTGTAGTAAGTAAGTCTAAATATGGAAATAAGTACAATCAAAACAATAATAGGAATAGTTGCAGTTGCCTTAACTTTTGTCGGGTATATCCCCTATTCAAAAGATATATTAAAAGGTAAAACAAAACCTCATTTATACAGCTGGGTTTTGTGGGGACTAGTTACAGGAATTGTTTTTGGTTTACAAATCACCAACAAAGCTGGTCCCGGGTCTTTTATAACTCTTACAGCGGCATTAATGTGTTTTTTAGTTATTATATTAGGAGTAAAATTTGGATCTGTAAGTAAAATTACAAACTCCGATAAAGTATTTTTATTTTTAGCACTTGTGGCCTTAGTGCTGTGGTTAGTAGCAAAACAACCTTTACTTTCAGTACTTACTGCAACAGCTGTAGATTTATTAGGTTTTGCTCCGACAATAAGAAAAAGCTGGAGCGAGCCCTTTTCCGAAACATTATCTTTTTACTATCTAAATACAGCAAGATTTGGTATAGCGTTATTAGCTCTTAGCCAATATACCGTAATCACTGCTCTGTATCCTATAATGTGGTTAATAGCTAACGGATTGTTTGCGATAATGTTAAATATTAGGCGAAAGCAAATCAAATAAACAGATAAATTGATAGATATCGATATTAAATATATGATAAGTGCAATATGAAAAAGTATTTATACATATTTTTAGGCCTTGTTCTTCTTATTTTTGTTACTTACTTTTGGTATATATACAGCCAAAATCAAAAAATGCAGAAAGAAATAAGTAACAGTTACCTAATAAAGGCAGAGGATGCCCAATTAAATAGTGAAATAGAAAGAATAAAATATGGTTTAAACCAAGAACTAGAGAATTGCAAAACAACCTTGTCACAAAAAGAAGGCAACTTTGGAGAGTACGAATACTGCCAAAAATACACAGAATTTATTAATAAATTAAACATACAATAATGAGCTCGTTTTTAAATAACCTAGAGTGGCGATTTGCCACTAAAAGTTTTGATAAAACTAAAAGAGTAAAATCTAATGATTTAAACCAAATTTTAGAAGCAATAAGAATGGCTCCAACCTCTTTTGGAATACAACCTTTTCAAATTTACGTGGTTAAAGATCAAAAATTAAAAGATAAATTAAAGCTAAACTCTTTTTTACAACCTCAGGTTTCTGACTGTAGTCACTTGTTAGTTTTTTGTGAGGATACGGATATAAAAAATAAAATAAAAGCTTACATAAAAGAATCCGGCAAAGGAAAGGGTCTTAAAGACAAAGTTTCACTCAAAGCAAGTCAGGCCAGGGTAACCGCTTGGCTATCTGGGTTAAGCAAAGAACAGGCCAATAATTGGGCAAAAAACCAAACTTACATAACTTTGGGCTTTGCCTTGGCTGCCTGTGCGGAACTAAGAGTTGATAGTTGCCCTATGGAGGGGTTTATATCTAATTCTGTAAATAAAATACTTAAATTACCAAAAAGTCAGAACAGTGTAGCTTTTTTGGCTTTGGGGTACCGTGCAGATGAGCCTAAAAGTAAAAAGGTCCGCTTGTCTAAGTCTGTTCTCTTTACAAATATATAACGTCTAATTTATTATACAAAGACGTGCCAATTTTTAGTTCTTATGAATAAAAAAATAACAACAATATCCTTATTGCTAATAACAGCAACCCTAATTTTGTCTGGCTGTAGTTTGTTACAAAAGAAAACTGCTGAGGAATCAACAGAAAGCTTCGAAGACAATCAAAGCGAGTCTATGATGAAGGATGGAGAAATTGAACAAGAAAGGGTGCCCCGTGTTACAAGCGCCCCAGAGGGAGCTATAACTTATGAAATTACTAACGGATCAAGTGTTAGCTATCAGGTTAATAAAACTTACTTTGGCAAACCTTCTATATTGGTTAAGGGAACAACAAACAATGTATTAGGGTACGGCTGGGCAGATTTTGATAACCAAAAGTTTAATTTGGAGGCCAATATTGATCTGTTTTCTCTATCAACGGACAGTAGTAAAAGAGACTCCGATATAAAAAATTTATTTGGCGCGGGAGATGCTACTGTTAAACTTATAAAAGTTAAAGATACTATTACCAAAGATAAAGAATTTGCAACTACTGCTACTTTAGAAATTACTGTAAACAAGGTTTCCCAACAAACTGACTTCGAAATAAACGGTATCTTTACTGAAAGTGGTCTGGAAATTACAGGAATGGGAAACACTACAATCTCTGGTTTTGGTATAAAAGCCCCGGGTGCAGAAAACATTTTTGAAGTACAAGATGAGTTGGAATTAACATTTGTTATAGAAGCTAAAACCGAGATTAGTCCAAAAAGCATGATGCAGGGTGAGGATAATAAAATAGAATCAATGATGGGGGATGAACAGTAAACTTGAAAAAAGTTGGGTAAAAATATTACAAAAAGAATTAAATAGTAATTATTTTTCAGACATTAAAAGTAAAGTTAAGCAGGAGTACCTTGAGTATACTGTTTACCCGCCCTTAGAATTAGTATTTAATGCTTTAAACCAAACACCTTTTAATAAAACTAATGTGGTAATACTGGGACAAGATCCCTACCACGGAACAGACCAGGCACACGGATTAAGTTTTAGCGTCCAAAAAGGTATCAATCCCCCACCTTCTTTAGTTAATATTTACAAAGAGATAGAAAGTGATTTAGGGCTAAGTATAAACAAAAAGTCCGGGGATTTAACTGCCTGGTCCAAACAGGGAGTATTACTATTAAATTCTGTTCTTACGGTTAGACAAAAATCACCTGGATCGCATAAGTTTATTGGATGGGAGCAGTTTACCGATGAAATAATAAAAACAATAAGTAATAAAAAACTAAACGTTGTTTTTTTACTTTGGGGTAAATATGCACAAAAGAAGTTAGGATTAATTAATCAAACAAAACATTTAGTATTAACTGCACCTCACCCATCACCTTATTCTGCACATTCCGGGTTTTTTGGTTGTAAGCATTTTAGTAAAACTAACACTTACCTAAAATCAAAAAATATAAAAGAGATAAATTGGGTACCCTAAAATTTACTTAGCCAGTTAAAATTCCTTAGTTTTAAAAAAGATAAAAGCCCAAGTATTAAAGAAACTACCCAATAATAATTTCCGCAGGAACTGATATATATTAAAACTGCGGATAAAATAGCTAGAATTGATGCTAAAATTCTCCACTTAGTCTTAGAGAATAATAAAATTATTGTTAATAGCATTACCTGTGGGATAAATAGAAATAACCAGTAATAATTTACACGACAGCTATTTTCACCTAAAACTTCACCTATAGATTTTTCGTTAAGGGTCTTATCCTTCTTAGGTTCAGTTTCAATTTTACTATTTTCTTTTACTGTGTTGGGTTTCGCAGTTATACCCAATATTTCGGATACATAATCCCCTACATCTTGCAGGGTACTTTTAGTGTCTTTATCCTTAGTGCCATTATTATTATTTCCAGTCACTTCCTCTGCTTCAAAATTAAAGTCTAAATCAAAATATAAACGCAATGCTTGGTAGTCATTGTCTACGTCTAACATTGTAAGTGTAAAAACGAATGTTTGTGTATTCTTGTTGGGAATTGCTCCTAACTTAACGTTTCCATTTTGTGCAAATTCCTTTAACGATTTAGGGCCATAAACTAAAGTGGTTCCATTTTTTATAGATATTTCAATTACAGAATCTAGATCTGTATCTTTAAAATTATCGTTTTTTAAAACAACATAAGAATTGATAGGGTTAGGGTACTTATTTTGAATATCTACACTTTTAGATTCAGACCAAGAAGGGAAAACATTATCATATTGGAATAAGGGTAAATCAGAATCAATTTTACAATCGTTTTTTTTACAAACCACTTTTCTATCAGCAGCCTTAACTGTATTAACGGCTACTAAAAGGTAAAATAGGGTGAATATCAGTAAAAAACTAAATTTCTTCATGGGCTATATCTTCTATTTTAACATTTTTTGGCCCTTCAGGATCTTTTGAATCAGGCACCTCTGTTTTTTCAGATACCTTCTCGACAATAACTTTTTGTTCTACTACATCTTCTTTTTTGTCAGCAGTATTAGTTAAAACTTCTTCAGTATCTTTAGCAACAGCAACCTCGGCATCCACAGGTTTCTCTTTGTTGTCAATAGGTTTTCCAAATATCTCAGCAGGCTCCTCTATAGTTATTTCTGCTTCTGCTTTCGACGATTGTTGAGGCAATATGTCCTCCTCATCAGATGAATCCATTTTGTTCTCCTCTGGCTCTGGTACAGGTTCGGGAGCAATACTATCCGTAGATAGACCCTCTTCAGGTTCATTTTCTATTGTAGTAATATTTTCTACATCGTCGGTTTTTAGGGGTATAGCCTCAATAACTTCTGTAACAAAAGTATCGTTACTAGAGTGATTTAAAGACTTGGGAGTTCCATAATCCTCCCCATCATCAGTATCCCAATAAGTGCTGTCGTTGCACACAGCATCAATACAACTATGCCAATTTACAGGATCAGAGCCGTCTCCAGGGACACTATTTCGTTCCATAGATCTCTTTTGAACAGTATTTTCCCCAGCAGCCCAGTTACCTGAAGGAGTTGTATCAATAAGGTCATTATGTAAATCGTAAAGCTGTAATAACTCGCCAGAGGTGTCTAAATTTAAAAGAGGTTCTACAAGATTAGAACTTATAGAGTCTGATATTGCGGAATTTGTTGTTACATACTTTGAGAGTAATAAGTATTCACCGACACCCAGTGTACCGGACAAAGTAACACTAGTGTCACCCTCACCTGCTCCGTTTAAAGTCCACCCTGTTAAATTAACTATATTTGAGGAGTTATTATATAACTCAACCCACTGATCCTCAGTACTGTTTGTAGAACCAGACCAATAAACCTCATTTATTATAATGTCTCGAAGAACGTATTTAGGAGCCAAGGAAAACTGCAAACTTTCGGCGCTCATTAAAAATGGACCACCTGGATCAGAATTGGATGCTGAAATTTTTATTAACATTTGATCAGAAATTAAGGTAGTAGGTGTACTCCAAGTATAAGATCCGTTATTAAAGGGTAAGAATGCAAATTCAACAAAATTTGCACCACCGTCTTCTGAGTATGATAGTTGAATAAGTAAAGAATTATCTGGTAGGTTGCCCGTACTTGTAGCCTCCCAATTTACAACAATATCACTACCAATTTCATATCTTTCCCCACTTAAAGCTCCAGGATTAATGGCTAAGACATAGGGCTCCCAGCCTAATGTGTAAATTGAATTCGTATTACTTTGTTCAGTATCAGAAAACCCTTCCCCTTCGTTAAGATCGGCTTGCCAGGAATTTAATTTGATGTCGAAGTTGCAATTTTTGTTTTGCAAAGACGCATCATCTGGTACAGAAGTTTTAAAATCCAAAGTATCCTCTAGATCACTTACTGTAAACTGCTGATTTTTAAGGTCAACAAATTTACCACTATATTCAATAGAACCGTCAATAGATAACTCTAGGTCTAAGGAGTTACACAAACTATCGCTGCCCGAAATATTTAAAAGTTGAACTTTGTACTTAAAATCTAAACCGCCTATTTTAACTACTTTTATTTTAGAAATTACTGGGATACTTGGTGAGATCTGTGTACTGTCAAAGATCGGATTTCCTAAACTCTCATCATCAGTATCTCTAATAGAAAAGTCTAAGGTGGCCAACTTTAAACTACTGTTTAAAGAAGTTTCGTTGTCAGAGTAGCTAGCTAAAACTGTATCGTTTCTAGCTAAACTAATAATAACGAAAACAAGGTATACAAGGGTTTTAAAAAAGTTTCTTAAATTTAGGCGATGCATACCAAATTCCTAAAATTAAAAATGCTGCAGACAAAAAATATTTATTAGTTAGATAACCTAGAAAAGGTAAGGTTAAGAAGACCCTTCCAACTATATCTTTAGAGTCTACAAGGTTTAAATCGGCAGAATCATTTGCGTCTCCTTTGGTTTGTAAATAGCCATCCATAATTGAAATTATCCTGTGTGTTACAGTAGAATTTGACTTTTTATAAGTTACAATCTGCTGTACTTTATAACTTTTTGCAGGAAGTACAACCACAATGCTGTTTTTCTTAATTGTCGGTGACATTGATCCCGATTTAACTGTGTATAAAAATATTTTATTCGTGTAAACCGATATAAAAACAGAAAGTAGTATTAAGGAACTTAAATTAAAGTATAAGTTTTTTTTATCTAGCACTTTATCCACTATTGTTGTTCTAAATTAAATTCAACATCAAAATTTACAGAGTCTCCTTGAATATTGTTATCTACATTGAGGGGTAATGTAAAGAGTAATTCAAAAGTAGCCGTTTCATTATAATCTATTATGTTTGCACCTGTAGAAGCAAACTCGGAATCGCCAGCGTTACTTGGCGACCAGCAATAATTATTTAAAGTGTCCAAAGATGTATCTACGTCGACCAAAGAAAAAGAGTTAATCTTACTGTTTACCAGCAAACTTGCGCCAAGTTCACCGGGGTTTCCATCGGATTCAAACTCAGTAGTTCCAGTACTTTCGACGTTGGTAACATTTTTAATACATATTGTGGGTTTTCCGGGTACAGAACCGATATTCTTTAATGTAAAGATATTAGATTTAGAATCACCGGGAACCAAATCATTAAATGTAAAGTTTTGCACATTGCTTCCTTGGTTATCATCAACAGTCAAATCCAAAGTACCGGCAGCTAAAGCATTTCCGTTGGATGTTTCTTGGTCAGTAAAAAGTGAAGATGTGGGTAAAGAGAATCTGTTTAGTAATGCTAAAGAAAAGATAACTAACAACAAGTAGTTTTTCATAAGAATGCAAACTTAGTCAACAATACCTATAGTATCTTTTATTGAAAATACAGTAAAGACTTACAGGCCTGTGGTATTAACAAACCTGTAAATCTAATACTAACTAATATACTGGGGTTTCTGCCACAAATACTTCATCCCAAGTACAAGTTTCACCTTGAACGTCGTTGGTAGCATTCTCATCAATTTGAGCTCTTTGTTGTATAGCCATAGTCTCAGTTATTCCCAAATACTGGGAAACATAGCTAGTAACCTCTACCTTGTTGGAAACACCCTCTAAATCTACGATAGGACCTAGATATATATCTGTACCTCTCTCAGCGGTGTTCGTACCTAGTACACCCGTTGTAACCTGTAGGTTAACTTCATCGCACAGTAAACCACTAGTATTTTCTAAATACATAAAAACTCTTACAGAAGTACTGTAGTCCTCATTATATATTTCTGCTCTAGCCCAATCAGTCCACTGAGTAGGCACCAAATTAGAAACATTTACAGGTTTTTCAATAATTCCAGATGTTAGAGCTTGCAGAGTAATATCTACCGTTGCAGAGCTTAGGGTATTATTATCAATTCTTTCGGTATCACTAAAAACTGAATAAGTGTAACCTACACCAAGCAAGACAATGATAAATCCTATTGTTAAAGTTAAATATTTTTTCAATTAAATCACCTCCCTGTTTTGGGCAAGAGGTAGCTAAATATTAATAAATTTCAGGAAGACAGGATGTAGTAGAAATTACCAGATACTTACTTAATATGCAATTAAGATCTAGGGTAATTCTTATTTAATACCGATTTAATATCTCTGTTTTCAAAAATAATTTCATGTAGGGAGTCTGCTAATTTTACGGCCTCGGATACATTACGCTGATGCAAGTTTCGACCAATTGCAACTCCACTAGTTTTAGACAAATGAATTTGTTTGTAAATATCAAACAAGTACGCTTCAGGTGAAACAGCCTTCCCACCGGCAGTTACTAATCTAACCTTTCCAGCTAGCTGAACAGCTCTAGCAAGATTTTCGAGTTTTTTAGTATCTCTGGGTGCGTTTATTTTTATAAAATCCGGGCCAAGAACAGAAGCAGCTGTAACTGCGGTGGATATGACTAAAGGATCCTTTTCGTCTTTAACACCATTACCTTTAGGGTATACCCAAAGTATAAAAACTAGACCTTGACTATGTGCTTGCTTAATTAGGTTTGCAGCCTCCTCCATCATTTGGCCTTCTTCTTCTATGCCAAAAAGTAAAGTATAACCTACAGCAGGTATGTTTAGGCCGGAATTCTCCTTTAAGTTAATTACATCCTCAATCGAGGATAAACAAGAACCCTTCGAGTAGCCATAAGTATCTTTTCGTATTTTTGACTGTGAGTTTAACTTAACTATGTAAGGGATTTGGCTGAATTCCTTCCCGTATCTGTTAATTAGACCTATCTGTGTGGCCAATCCGCTTACCTTTGACACAGAAGCAACATTAAACAAATGCGCAGGCGAAATATCTAAGGGAGTTATTCCAGGACCGTAAAAACTTGTCGATAGGTGCTCTATTCGCTGGTCTCCAGCAAACATTAGCAATTTTCCGGTACCAAAAGTAAGTTTATTATAATTATTTATATAATTTTTTTCTTTTGAACTGGGTACATCTAAAGGTACTTGTACAGTAAAGTCGGGCAGATCTTTCATATACTTAATTATAGATAAAATAACAGTAAGTATAAAGAGCAAAGTTTGTGCCAGTAGAATTGAGATGTATAATACAAATAGTTAAATTGATTTATTAATAAATTACTAAATAATTATTGTAAGTATGGAACAGAAAAAATTTAACCTTATACCTTTGATAGTTGCCTTTGTTTTAATTGGAATCTTTATATATTTTTTAAAGCCCAATAAGCTTTCTACTTACGCCCGGGCCAAATTTGGAGTTAAAAACAAGGTTTTACTGTATGAACTAAATAAAGACGCAGACTACCCAACTAATAATTCCAACTTGGGTAATTTTTTTATAGCAAGAGGGATATCCGGGACAGCTTATGAAGATAATCAAAAAGAATACTACGTTACTATAGTGCCCCACGATGTAACCCCTAACACCGAGCTTGATTTCGGATTCAAAGAAATAACTCCAGATGAATTCTACAAAACGGTATATAGCACAAAGCAAATTTACTTTACGAGAACTTTAAAGCTAATTCACTAGAATCTAAATAAAAAAGAGTAAAGGCTACTTGTCTTTCTCCTCTTCGTTTCTGTTTTCTTTTAAAGAGTTAATATAGTCCTCGGAACAATGTTGTTTAGGTTGGCTGCCCTCTACATAGTACTCAACAAAACCCCCGCAGCTGTGGCAACTTAACTGTCCCGTGATTGGGCAAATATTTGCCTTGTAAACTTGGCCTGGAGGATCTAAATCTAGATAATTTTGTTCGTTTGTAACTTGCTTTATTATATTTGCCCATATGGGAGAGGCCCCCGTAATACCACTTGCCACATAGCTCATGGGGGTGTTGTCATTATTCCCAACCCAAGCTCCCACTGTGTATTCATCGTTAAAACCAATCGCCCAGTTATCCCTTAGATCATTTGTAGTACCTGTTTTAACACCAGTACCAAATACATTTAAAATCGACACACCAAAAGCCTCTTTCCGAGCATTAAAATCAGATAAAATACTTTTTATAATAAAAGCATTTGACTCAGGGATTATGTTTGTACCGCATTCCCCTGGTTTAAATAGAATTTTTTTATCTTTAAAGTCCTCTTCTGTATAAACACAAGGATTATACTCAATTATATCTCCCCCACTGTTTGTAATGTACAGAATAGGGTTAACTGGTACTAGATTTCCCTTATTAGCAAACACGGAAAACCCTTGGTTTAGTTCCACCATGGTTACTTCTGCTGCACCTAAAGCCAGAGAAAGGCCGTAATAGTCTCTATCCCAGTGTTTAAAGCCGAATAATCGTGCATAATCAATAAAGTTATTAACACCATTTTTCTCTAACACCTTTACAGAGGGTATATTTAAAGAGTTTGCTAAAGCACGTCTAAGGGTAACTGGACCCCTAAATTTGCCGTCGTAATTAACCGGTTTGTAAACAGGAGACCCCGGGGTAGCATAGCTTACAGGAGTATCTAAAATTATTGTTCCAGCAGTCATTCCATTTTTTATACCTAACGAGTAATTAAAAGGTTTTATACTACTACCGGGTTGCCTTAAAGAGGTAGTTAAGTTTACAAAACCGTCGATATCTTTAGCATAAAAATTTTTACTTCCTACCATGGCAACTACCTCGCCTGTTTTATTGTTAGTTATAAGAGCTGAACCATTACTAATACGTAGACTAGAAATTTTGGCTACTTCATCAGTTACAACATTTTGGGCGATATTTTGTTTTTCTGGGTCTAAAGATGTGTAGACCCTGAGTCCGCCGTTATCAAAAAGGTACTCTCCGTATTTGTTTCTAATATAGTCCTCAATATAAAAAACAAAATGTGGGTATTTTATTTGTGTTACAGGGTACTGAATATTCAATTTTTGGTTTAAAGCATCTCTTGCCTGCGTGTTTGTTATGTACTCGTTTTTAACCATAAGCACCAAAACCTCTTCTTGCCGACTTTTACTTTGTGTAAGGTCTGCATAGGGGGAATTATCTGTTGGGGCAGTAGGAAGTCCCGCCAATAAAGCACTTTCTGCTAAGGTTAAATCTTTTGCATCTTTGTTAAAGTACATCTGAGAAGCTTCTTGTACTCCATAACTGGTACCCCCAAAGCTTACAGTATTTAAGTACATCTCTAATATCTCATTTTTAGGATACTTATAATCAACCATAACGGACATTACAGCTTCTTTAATTTTTCGCTCTAAAGTTTTTTCTGGCGTTAATAGAGTATTTTTTACCAGTTGTTGTGTTATTGTAGAACCCCCCTGTACTACATCTTTATTTTCAAAATTTTTGTAACCTGCCCTTAGAATACCTGTTAAAGAAATACCGTGATGGGAATAAAAATTATCATCCTCAACAGATAAAATAGCTTCAATTAAATAGGGGGGTAGATCGTTAATTGATACCAATGTTCTGTTTGTATCTTTATAATTTTTATAAAGTAAGTCGCCATTTTTATCGTAAACATAAGAAGTCAGCCTTTTAGTTCCAACAACAACATTATTTGGGTTTGGTAAAGAATAAATTATATTAAAATAAAAATAGGAAGCTATTAAAAATATTAAAAATAAAAATAATATATACAGTTTGGCCCTAAAGACAAACCAAAATCTAAAGGTTTTAACCACCTCTTTTTTTGTTCGATCTATTTTTTTGCTTTTTTTAAATTTTGGTAGTGTTAATGATTTAGATCTACGCTTAAATAGTTTAGTTGGAAATCTGTTTAATTTTATGCAGCGTGACTTTAAAACTTTTATGTAATTATTTAAAGATACAGTTTTTTCAGACCTGGCTTTTTTTATAGTTGTTCTTACCAAAATATAACTATTTCTAAATGTTTTATGAGTATTTTTTAAAAGAGTTTTTTTGTAAATATAAAGCTGGCTGACAAGTAAATAATACGAGTATTTAATATAGCTACCAAGGTATTTTACGAGAATCAAAATAAAATTAATTACGCCTCGATATATATCAAAAACATCTTTTAAAATTATTTTAATTTCATTTAGTAAGGCCATTCATTTAGGAGGGCAACAGGTAAATTAAGGTAACTGAAAGTTTGAAGGTATTTTATCTTATAGTAGTCACTTATACAATCATCTAATTATCTATAGTAGGGTTTTAAAGAGTAATTTAGGGTATTTTAAGTACCTTATAGATAAATTATAAATACTCCACCTTTATTTGGGGACGTATAAAGGGAGCGCACACTGGTAGGGTTTTGCTTTTTTCCTTCTAGATCTTTTTTTCGATGTCTTTACGATAGGAACAGAATCCTGTTTCAATTCTACTGAAATATTCCCGCTGACTAAGTCTTGATATAAGATAGGATTTTGTTGCATAAAATTTGCAAATTGGGCTAGCCTATAAAGTGCATTTTTAATCCGCGTGTCGCTAAGTTCAATTTGTAGAAATGAAAAATTATTTTTTGGACGATTATACGCATTGTGCATCTTAAGATAATGGAAATGGCCCCGATATTTCTCAATTAGACCCCCTATCAATTCTGGGCTCATCTGTACCCAAGGCTCCAAAGACACCCTCTTATACTTAAGACAATCCTCTTCTATTGCAAGTAGGCCGGAAACCAATGTCATCAGTATTCTCATATCCCCTACTAGGGATTTTTTTCTTGTGGAAGGGGGGCTAGAATCTAATAGAAAATACCGAGTAGACCCTAATCTATCCTGGTCAGATAAAATCATTGGTGTATAAACCCAGATTCTAAAGTACGGAAATCTGGTGTCACTCCCAGTTGGAAAATTCATATTAATACATCTCGTTAAACCTGGATAAAAATTCGTTTGTTTAGGGTCAAAACAGCCAGGTAGGTTATAGGGATTGTCATTAAAGGGGTTGTCTTCAAAACTAAAATGGGCGGCATTTATTATCTGAGATAACGTATCTAAAACTTCCTCAGGTAGTAAGTTTGGAGGAATACCTTTAGCAGCGCAATAATGGGTAAATACATAATCGATCTGTTGATATAAACTATGCCCATCGTAGCAGGTGGTTCCGGATAATTCAGCACCAGTTAATCCCAAATTTCTAAGCTGGTTGTCTGTAAATAAATATCTTAAATCCTCACCTCTTAAAACACCAAAGACAGTCCTATAAAACCCGGCTAATGAGGTTTGCACTTGAGCAGTCACGTCAAATTCATCTTTGCTCTGAATTGAAGCGGACACCTCTAATAATTTTTTTGGGGTGTAGCCGCCATTAGAATCTAAAAGCTCGTCTAAAATCCAAAGCGATCCGGGGTTTAAAGTTGGGGAATTGGGAGATTCTTCCTCAGGATAATAAGCAGTCTCATCCAATAAATAATTATTTGTTGGTCTTAATGCAGACACTTATAAATTTACCAAAATTTTTAATATATTACTATAAGTTTTTTTAACTTGTTGATTGCTCGTTACCTATAAATCAAATAGAATTTACCTGTGAAACTGTCCAAAAAAATAGCATTACCTTTATACTCAATTACCTTAATTCTTTTTGCATTGTCGCCTTTTTATATACTAGACAAATACTTAAATACCCAACAAAAAATTTTAAACACTGGAAGTGTTTTGGGGGATACAAGTTGTAGTTGTGATTGTGGTGGGAGTCCTGGGAGTTATACCGATGTATATTGTGGGGCGAAAGGATCTGCAGGCTACCAAGAAATTAGTGGTACTTGCTACGAAATACA
>Ga0210011_1001896_pt1 | contig 18435 bp, 17 predicted proteins | sample CryGeymeta201502_FD_183972 | JGI IMG/M metagenome (GOLD analysis project Ga0210011, IMG submission 183972) | Groundwater microbial communities from Crystal Geyser aquifers in Utah, USA - Crystal Geyser metaG 2015-02 (SPAdes) (version 2) | ecosystem: Environmental > Aquatic > Deep subsurface >...
CATTTTGTCTGCAGATTGTTGCATCGTAAGATTATCCAAGTCTTTGTAGACAAGAGCTTGTAACTCATCTGGGTACAAAATAACCTTCTCAAGTTGTTGCAATTGCTCTACTGGAAGTTTTATGGGTCACATACAACTACAGATAAGAGTATCTGGATCGAAACAGATAGTTCTTTCTACTTTCTTTCTTCATCTAGGCATATTATTTTCAAAAACTATATAAAGAACATGTTCTTCATTAGAAGATAACTAAATTTTTTCTAATTGCAACTTAATTTTAGAACATGTTCTTTTATATAAAAATACTTTCTTTACTTGTTATAATTTGGTAGAATATGACTTGCAATTTGTACGTTATTTTATAAAAAGAAATTATGAACTTCTCAACAAGCAAACAATACAAATCTATCAAATCACGTTTTACGAGGTAGATTTTGTTTGTAAAAGAAATATTGTCTTACAAACCTATCTCGTGAACGAGGTCAGGTTTTTTTTTATACTCTAAAAAAGTAAATGATAAGAAGTAACATAATAAGCACCAACACCTCACCTACTGCAGCACTAGAAACCACAAATTGAATAGAAAAATATATTCAAACCAATAGTATCCCAGATCAATACAAAGACACTATTGCAAAAAGTGTTGCTACTCTTAGTAGACAATATCGCGTAGCATGACACTTGATTCAAGAGAAAAGCATTGAAGATATATTACAAGCCATATCTCAAAAAAAACTATATGTTCTAACGACTCATAACCGAGAACTTATAGCAGCATGTCAGTTGATAGATTTGTTCAAAGTAGAACTATGAAATGAGCTATTAGACAACACATCAAATACTACACAAAGCAATACAATACATGTGTATGAACTTTGAACACTCCTACGCAATCCTTGAATGCATTATGATCGCCAATGATGACTATCTGCAGGTGCACATATTGTAAATATAGCACTACAAGATAACCCAAACGATCTTATATTGGCAACAAGTAGGAATAAAAACACAAGTTGAAAAGCATTAGCAAACTGATGAATGGATTATGTTGAAAAATGGAACAATATCAAAGCTCTTCAAGCTCTGACATGTGACCCAACGTGTAGACCATCAAGAGCTTGACAACAAGCTCGAAAAAACTGTAATGATCAAATTATTGACTGTCTTGCATGTTCTGACAAAAACAATTGAAGAGAAGACGAATGTTCATTATATTTGTCTAATACCAAAATTGCAGAAGAGATAAATAGAAACATAACTCAAAACGAGCAATATTTCAAAACAACAGAAAGGTGATCTTTTTTTAGTCCTTTACAGTTTCGTACTATACACTGACTTCCAACACAGTAATACATAACCAAGAAAATAACTACATTTTATTTACTATCATAAAATGCAACAAAAAAATACATTTTCACGTAAAACACAAACAATTCACACAACAGCAAGTTGAACAGAATACAATATCGAATATTACCACTACAGTCCGACAGGTTTTTCCAAAACAATATATTTACAAGCATGACTGCATGGAACTGAAATAGTGTGAACTCCAATATTGTATGAATTGCTACAAAAAATTGAAACTGAACAGCTATCACATCGTATCATTATTGTTCCTATTGCGAATCCCTTTTCTCTCGACAGCCAAATCATGTGATTACAAACATGATACAACAACATACACACCAACGCTTCAAACTGCCTCAATTATAATCGTCTATGACATTGAAATACGACACCATTTGAAGCACATATTGTCAAGTCATTGCTCGATATATCTCAAAATGCAGATATAGTTTGTGATCTGCATTGTGCATGATATGAGTCAGCAGAACACATCTACTGCCACACAGATAGTATTGATTTGGCAAAAAAGTTCTCAATTGACAATATAATTACTTGGCAGGAACCGTGATCTGCATTTGAAGATACACAACATACTCTTTGAAAAAAGGCATTTACTCTAGAACTTGGAGCATCTAGAAGCACATCCAAACAAAGAGTAACATGATATACCGATCATATTATGAAATTTTTGAAGCACCTCGACCAGAACGCAAACAAAAACACATCAGAGACAACATACGCAGGCCCTATTCGATCACAAAATCAACTTAGCTCATTTTATGCACCTTATGGGTGAGTACTCGTTTGGCACAGCGAGATATGAAAAAGATATAAAGCAGGAGATCTCGCAGCAAAAATCTATACCATAGCAGGAATCAAAGATATCCATCGAAATAAAGATTCACTTTTTCTGATCAAAAATGCTATTCACGCTCCGTACGCAGACCAAGAAATAGCACAATATTTAGAAATGTAAAATAATATGGCATACAATATATGGTCTATACTATGAATAGTAGCAGTTTCTATTGTGCTATTCATAGCATTCCCTCTCATTTATATCAAAAATCGAGAACGTGCGTACAATAAACTTGGTTGAGGATTAATTGATGCTCTGAGTGGAGAAAGATGAAAAAAGTGATATCGAGAGCTACAATGAGCAAAAGATGAAACTTTCGACTGAGTATTATACGGTCATTTTGATGAAACACCTGAGAAAATATGGATTAGAGACAGGTCAAAAAATAAAAAACTCGAATATGCATGAGCCAACATACATCTATGACAGATACACAACATCTGCTGAGAAAAAGATCGAATCTATATAGATTTCTGAGATACACCCTATGATATAAAAAAAATAAAGTGTAAAATACAACAACAAAACACCAACACCTACACACTCCAGATACAAGAACTTATCTAATCTCTTTTACTTTTATTCAAAATCAATGCAGACTCCCCCATTTATGCTAGACGAACAAACTGCTGGTGCAATCGCCAACGACTTCCAGACTCCAGTTTTTGTCTATGATGAAGCAAGAATAATCCAAACAGCACAAGAGCTTTTGTCATTTCCTCATCACTATGGATTGACAGTAAGGTTTGCAATGAAAGCAAATCCCAACAAAAATATTCTTCGTCTCTTACACAATCAAGGCATTCATATTGATGCAAGTAGTAGCTATGAAGCGGTTAGGGCATTGGATGCAGGGATTCCATGACAAAATATTTTGCTCACAGCACAAGAAATGGCACACAATCTCGAGGAGCTAATACAAGCTGGAGTGCAATTTAATGCATGTAGTTTGCACCAACTAGAGCAATATGGACAATCATACCCCAACTCCAAAATTAGCATCAGACTCAATCCATGACTTGGGTCATGAGAAAGCAACAGAGTCAATGTGTGATGACCGTCATCTGCATTTGGTATTTGGCATAAACATATAGATCAAGTGCATACTATTTGTAAAAAATATAATCTGACTATCGTGAGAGTTCATTCTCATATTGGGTGTGGTACAAATCCAGACGTTCGAGAAAATGTCGCGTTTATCAATATCCAAACATTGCAACACTTCCCAGATGCAACCACGCTCAACTTGTGATGAGGATTTAAAGTATGAAGAATGTCTCACGAAAAAACCGCTGACATCCATACTATATGACAACGTATCGCAGACAAGATCAAAGATTTTGAACAAAAAACTGGTAGAAAAATCCACGTAGAAATTGAACCATGAACATACACTATGGCAAACAATTGAATACTTCTCTGCCATATACAAGATATCACGTCCACCGGGTCAGAAGGATACTCTTTTGTCAAACTCAATACTGGTATGACAGAAATCACGAGACCTTGCATGTATGGTTCACAACATCCTATAGTTTTTTTCCCACAAAATCAAACTCAACAAAATTCCAGACAACAAAGCCAAGAATATTTGGTAGCATGACACTGTTGTGAAAGTTGAGATATGCTAACCACAATGCCTTGAGACCCAGAATGACTACGTCCAAGATCTTTTCCAACATTATCAGTGTGAGATATATGTGCTATCTGATGAGCAGGAGCATACTGTGCAAGCATGTCGCTCAAGCATTACAACTCTTTTCCTGAAGCGCCAGAAGTACTCATAAGAACAGATGGAACAATCACAATAATTAGGAAAAGACAAGAGTTGAAAGATATTTGGGAGAATGAATGTGATGTAACATAAGATTGACATAATACAACAATTTACTACATTTATAGTACATAATATTTACTTTTTGAAACAAAATAATGGCACTAACTAACTCAAATACTCATTGAAGCACAAATAAAACACAAAATAAAGCAGAAAAACTACTTTGAAATATTATTACATTTATATCAGCTACTGCTTTGGCTTTTACGATGTCGCAAGCAAAACCTGCTTTTGCTAACGATACACATACTACAGCACCAGAAACGTACGAAACGGTAGAAGTTATGTGAAAAAAGAAACCATCTAAAGTTTATAAAGAATTCTCTACATATTTGATCAATCTCGCGTATAGAAAAGAAACTTACAAAGAAGAATGACTTTTTGATACTAAGGAATGTAATAGAAAAGTTGCTGAATTTTTAGATGATTTAGAAAGTTTGCTAAGAATACATAAGTGAGATTATTCTCTGGAAGAACAAACATGGTTGGAAAAATGCTTAGACTTACAGAGAGATATGAAAAATTGACTCAGGACAGAAGGTATAGCAAAACGGCTACTGGATGAAACAAGGAAATAAGAAATAACAATACATAACAATTTATACTATATTTCAAACATGGGAAAAAGAGGAAGTTGAAAATCTTTTTTTAGGCGCATCAGGAGAGAAGAGAATGTAGAACTGACGGAAGAAGAGAGAAAAAAACAAGCAGATAAAAAAGAAGATATGGGAGAATATGCGACGGTATGAAATCATCCTTGAGTTCCTGATGTTTTCAGAATTAAACAAGAACTAGTTCTTGCTATCAAAAGTAAAATATCAGAAGTAAGACTTAGAATCAGATACGATTATATACAGCAGCTAATCTCAGTCTTAGATAAATTCATTGAAGATCTTCCTGGTCGTTACGATATTTCTCCCGAAAGAGAAATTAAATTTAGGGAGATATTAGAGCCAAGATGAAAACAACTTATCACAGAAACAGAAGAAGCCCTATATACTAAGTGTCTTAATGTAAAAATAAGCGCAAATGATATATCGTACTATCAAAATTTATTAGAAAGTGTAGCTACATTAGATAACATGTTTAATACAAAAAAAGAAGAACTGCAAAATATGGAATCTGCCATCAAAGGACGAAAAACAAGAAAACCATACGGTAATTATAAATACGATACACTAAGGGTAATTAAAGAACATTACAAAATAGCATCCGATCAAAAAAACATCAAAAAACAAGAAAAATTAAATCAACTACATATTACTGCATCTAGACTTAGTGATTTCATAAAATTGGAAGATATTAAGAATGAAGCAATAGAAATATAATAATATAAGAAAGTTACGTATACCTGAAATAGAGAGAAAATTAAAAGAACTAAATAATTAAATTGCAAAATACTCCTCCAAAGTTTACAGTAAACATCTACTGTAAACTTTTACTATAAAGATACTTTCTTTACTTTCATCTAGAAAAACACCTCAATGTCTGATTGATACAATCGAGAACACACTCCTCTTTTTGACCAATTTCCAATCAAAGAGGAAAAAGAAACTATCACAAGACAGATTGGAATTGCATTGGTATACAATCCAAAGACAGATAGCTATTTGGGACACAAACGACATGCAGATGATGCACAAACGTTGATTTGAGGAGGTATAGAACCTTGAGAAGATCCAATTGAAGCAACCAAAAGAGAAGTCTGAGAAGAAACAGGATACACAAATCTGCGTTATATAACCGAACTACCTCGCTATCGCTCGCACTACCGACATGCCACCAAACAAGCAAATTATTATACATATTGTTGTGCATTTGTTTTTGAACTCACAGACGATAAACAAAACGTTATTGAACAATCAGAACTTGCAAAACACCAACCGCAACGAATCACTAGCAGTCAGATGAACTCTTTTTTGAAAGATAGCGACGATCATCTCTTTGTATGGAATCAACGACAAAAAATACAACAGACACGGTTGGCGTTTGAGCCATCACGATGTACAAAACTCCAAAAGTACGAACATACAGATGACGGTTGTATTTACTCTGCAAGGGCACATATTCACAACCAACAATGACAAACTTTGGCACTGTATGACCAAAGACGAAAAGCATACAGCCTCCCGTGAGGCAAAGTCGACGCGTGAGAAAATATAGAAACCGCTCTAGCGAGAGAAGTCGAAGAAGAAATTGGAGTCACGGCAATAACATGCAAACGCTTTTGAACAGCAAAAAACATCCGAAGCTGATGATTAGTATGTCACGTACATTTTGATGTTACTATTGAAGGAACGCCACGCATATGCGAGGCTGACAAATTTGAAAAAATAGTACGAGTTGACATTATTTCACCCAACGATATTCGCATAGACGGCACCAAAATACAAGATATGTTCTGACACGAAAGCACGTGGAGACGACACTGTTATGATTTTTGTGAAACAGCTGACCGTTCAATCTGTTCGATGATGACAGAACACACACCAATCGTCTTCCCACAAGAAACTATAGACAAAACTGCAATATACATAACATTTTTTGACCAAACATCACAGCAGATATTAATTTATAACGAGTCAGACATGGAGAAATATACCAATCCATATATACTACTCGCTCAAAAGTGAGACGAATTGCAGATATGATTACAAAAAGTCTTTGCATAAACTCAGACAAAAAAACCTATTGAAAGCAAAACAAAAAAGGCGCTTTAATTATTGACATAAAATAATATTTACATATAGTAAGTATATGAAATTTTACTAATTTTGATTATTTATAAAACATGAGATTTGAAAACAATAAAGAAAAAACATATGCATTTATTGAAACATTTCTAAATCATATCAAAAATACATTTTGAGATAGTATATTTGAAACAATACATATAGCAGAAAAACAATGAGAATGTACAAGTATCGAGTTAGCTGCTCAAAACAAAGTCTTTGTATCAGGGTTGGCTCTTTGTGTACAACGTTTTGTTATACATTGAGATACAACAAAATGTTTCATTGATGAAGATTTTGAAAATAAAGATCGACGAATAGAGAGTTTTTTTCCAAAATTATTTGGAGAAGAAAAGCTAGCAGATATTATTGATGATGATATCGGCTGATTGGTATTTTGAGATGCTTTGTTTGTATTTGAACAATCTCTTACAGACAAAAACTGAGATTTTGCACCCAAGTTCCTGAAATGAATATTGTCAAAAACTGATGAAAACACACAAAAAGAGAACTCAATATTTAGAGAAGAATGAGAGGTTTCAATAGAGAGGTTTAGAAAAGAGATGACAGCATACATCAAGCAGAGACTTTGAAAACAAAAAGCAGAGATAATAAAAACAAAAATCAAAGAGATATAATATAATCCCCTAAACCAACTTTTACAAGATCTATGACGACATACACCGTGTCAGCATTGATCTTTTCTTGTTTTTGGAAGCAAAATAGCTACAACAAAAATAGTTACTTTTTTTGTATATTTTTTTTGTTATGGCAACTTCTACACCTCAGCAACCACAATCAGAACGCGATGTTCGTATCCAAAAAGCCCAAGAACTCAAAGCAATGTGAATCAATCCCTACGCACAATGATTTGATAAAAAAAATACTCTCTGACAGATTGTACGTGATTTTCACCCACAACATATTGCAGAAGGTGAAAGTGACACGCATAATTTTCGTCATATCGATGACATTATCAAGAGTCCAAACAACACGATCTCAACAGCATGACGTTTGACGCTTTTCCGTAGTCATGGAAAATTAAGTTTTGGAAGACTTATGGATGAACATGGAGATATTCAGTTGATGTTTCATAGGGATAAGTGTGAGTATTCAAAAAACAAAAAAGATTCAAAAGAAACAATTCTGCTGATAGATGCAGTTTACTTTTCTATTAACCAAAAAGATAAAGATTGATGATATACAAGTGATAATCTAGAAGTAAATGAAGAAATGCGAGATTATATTGATACATTACCCTATACAAAAATAATCGTAACTAATGCAGATAGTAACGTTATTAAAGAAGTACTAAAAGAAAAGAAATATAATGATATTTTTACACTCAATAATAATCCAAACAAAACGGATCCTGCATTTTTTCAAAAATTACAAGAAAAGTATAATCAGTATTCTCTTGGTCAGTTTCTCTATGTTGACCATTCTCAAGAAAATATAAACTCGGCAAAACAATCTTGAATACAAGGATTTGTTTGTAATAATGTTGAAGATGTGAAAAACATTATAGATCATCTAAATCCTCAGTCTCGTGCCTCGACAGCTCCTCTCCCAAACGACCTCACCCCATACAAACTTCTCCAAAAATATATCGATGTATGAGATTTTTTGTGAGTACGTTGAGAACTATTCCGCACGCACAAAGGAGAACTGACTATATTCGTGTCAGAATTTATTTTGTTGTCCAAAGCCATAAGATCGTTGTGAGATAAATTTCACGGAATCTGAGAAAACAAAGAAAGTGCATATAGACAAAGATATCTTGATATGATACACAATCGCGAGACGCTTGAGAGGATGAAATTGAGAAGTACATTTTTGAGAGTTATTAGAGATTTTTATCATAAACATGATTTTCTTGAAGTAGAAACACCGGTCCTGTGACACTCTGCATCATGAGCAGCAGCAGCGCCATTTATTACTCGTCACAATGACTTTGATATAGAAATGTATCTTCGTATTTCACCAGAAACTTCACTCAAAATGGCAACAGTATGAGGGCTTGAAAGAGTGTTTGAAGTGGCGAAAGACTTTCGTAATGAATGATCGAGTCCAGCTCATCACCAAGAATTTACGATGATTGAGCACTACGCTGCATATCGAAATTTTGAAGATAATATGCGTTTTACAGAAGAAATGTTTGATTATATATTTGATGCTATTCCTAGTCTCAAAAAGAGAGTCCAAGTTACAGACAAAAACTGAATTACAAAAGAAGTTGATTTTACAACGCCTTGGGCTCGTATAGACTATATAGATCAAATCAAGAAAGATTCTGGTATCGATGTTTCTCAATACGGACCAAAAGATGAAGAAAAGCTCAGAAAACTCATAAAAGAAAAATGACATATGCGAGAATGACTTGATCATCAAGCAACAGCTACAATGATAGATTATTTGTACAAAAAAGTCACAAGACCAAAAATAGTCTGACCTGCGTTTATCTATAATTATCCTAAGACTATGCAGCCATTGGCTCGTAGATCAGATGAAAATCCTGGTATTGTAGAACAACGACAATTGTTGACGAACTGAATAGAACTCATCAAAGCGTATAGTGAACTTGTCGATCCTCTCCAACAACAAGAAAATTTTGATGAACAGTCATGAGCTGTCGAGAGATGAGATGAAGAAGCAACTGCATGAGATGATGATTTTGTAAAAGCTATGGAATATGGTATGCCTTGCCAATCAGGACGAGGAATGTGAATAGCTCGTATTTTGAGTATTTTAACAGAACAAAGCAATATTCGTGATGTGATTCTCTTCCCATTGATGAAACCAGAGAATCAAGACAAAGAATCAAATCCTCAGTCTCGTTCCTCGACAGCTCCTTTTCAAAAGGAGCCTGGCCAAGACAACGAGAAAGCCTCCTTTTGAAAAGAGGTGCCCGATAGGGCGGAGGATTTTTCTGGCCAAACAGTGAGTTTCTCTGACTCTATCGTCTCACAAGCAGAAAAATTAGCTCAAAAATATTTGACTGACACGCTTGGACATTGTCAACAAGTTGGACGTACAATGCGTAATTTCGCGGACACTCTCGGTCAGGATACAAATTATTGGTATATTGTTGGGCTTTTGCATGACGTAGACTGGGATCATATCAACAAATCTGCAGAACAACACCTCCAGCAAGATTTTGAAAAAATAATAAGTGAACTCAATATTGATACAAAAACTCAAGAACAACTCATACTAGATATTCGTTCTCATTACCCAGATGGAACATGAGTACAACCAAATACTTTGATACAAAAATACCTCATATCGGTAGATGAATTATCGTGATTAATACATGCGTACAGCATCATGAGACCAGAATGACTTGATGGTATGAAACGGTCATCTCTCAACAAAAAAATCAAAGACAAAAAATTTGCTGCATGAGTAGATCGTATCCACGTCAAAAACTGCGAAACATATTTAGGTATAGAATTAGAAAAGTTTGCTATGCAAGTGGTTGAAATGATGAGGGGGCAAAAATACACATAGTTATTATTCAAGATGAAAATCATATGAAGTGGAAGAAAGAAATATTTTCTTAACTAGACTTTACAAGAAAGTATCCAAGCAATAAATTATTCTTTATTTTATCTAATCTGATGCTAGATATATACGATAATGAATATTTGGATTTCTATTTTGTAGATCCTTACTCGAAAACCAAAGGCTTATACAATTGCAACCCAAGTGGAAAGTGAAGTTATGGATCTAATAAATCAGAACCAGACTTTTTATCAAGATGTTATTTTGAAAAACAAGTACTTGATAGATATAATAGAGCAGGGTCTGAACCTGTAATTCATTATGATTTTGGAAATGAAGATTATGTGATGGCATATCTTTGAGATTTGGGGTATCTTTCAATTGAAGAACAGCATCATTGGAAAAGCTATAATATTAAGGAAAATATAGAGCAATATAAAATTAGCAATTCTGCTATTTTAACTGACTATTATTCTAGATTTCCAGATCCTGAAACGCACATTGAAAGATTTAAACATCTATATGAGTCAGTAAACGCTATACGACATACAAAAATGAACTACATGCTTTGGTGTTTGCCAAAAAAACAAGATCAATATAAACGAGATCAATTAGAATTACCAATGTATAATACGCAGGACTCTTTTGATGAACAATGTATAAGGCTATGATATATATTATGAGATCTACTAAATAGTAATGATATAAAAAAATATTTGAGTAAAAAGAATATCTCATATGATAAAGACACAAAAGCAATTACTCATCTCGATTTGATTCTTCAAGATTTAGAATATCAGGATAGTACAAATTTTATAAAACGATTGAGGTCTATATGGGATCTAAGACATTGTGTTCATCAGAAATGAGATGATTATAATAGATGATTGAAATATTTTTCTGTGATCGAAGGTGATTATATTCAATCATTCAAAAATATTATAAGTTTATCTATAACTCATTTACAAAACCTAGAGAATTGATTAAATTCTCATTATCAAAACAGTAAGTAAATAACTACATTTATTTTCCAAGCAAACGATATGCTTACATTCTCTATATCAGAAAATCTTTCAAAACGTGGCGTACAAGTTGTCGCTGCAATATGTACAGTTGACTCAGTGTCAAAACGTAGGTGAGCAGAGTTGGAAAAAAAAATCGGTGAAATTATTAACAGTACCGACCGAGAAAATTATGAAAATAGTAACATACTTGATGAATATAAAGCGTTATACCCTGATACTATGAAAGAAGAAAGTTGTCCTGCATCTCACTTACTTACTTTGGTAAAAAAGACGTGAAAGTTACCAAATATAAACAGACTTGTTGATTGTTATAACCTTGTCTCATTGCAAACATGATTGTCTATAGGTGCACATGATACAGATTATATCGCAGGAAATATTAGATTTAACATGACACAGTGAGACGAAAAATATACGCCTTTGGGTAACAACGAAACCGTTACAGTATGAAAAAATGAATACGTTTGTTTAGATGAAGAAAAAGTTTTGTGTCGCATGGATATCAAACAATGTGATCAAACAAAAGTTACTTGAGATACAAAAAAGTGTTTCATCTATGTACAATGAAACAACAAAACCACTCTCTGATATATACAAGAAGCACTTTTGCAGGTATGTGAAAACATACAAAATTTTTGTGGAGGAACATACACAATACTACAACAAAAATAACTCTGCATATTCTCATGTAGCTTTTATGACATATCTCACCGAACAAAACCTAGCTCATGTCCAAAAAATTACGAACATACATACAATTATGACAGAAACTAGCACACGGCGAGTATTTTTAAATAATGATATGTAAACTATCTCTTCTACTCTAGCAAATGAAGAAAATACCAATAAACTAACAGTCTACTTTTACCCCTCCCCTTTTTTTTATGTCTATCTATGATCTTTCTTATACTGATACTACAGGGACAAAAATCTCGCTCTCTGACTACAAAAATCATGTTATACTTATTGTAAATACTGCGACATGATGTGGTTTAGCTCCCCAATTCAAAGATCTCGAAAATTTATACCAAAAGTATAAATCACAAAAGTTTGTTATTATTGGGTTTCCGTGCAATCAATTTGCAGGACAAGAATCTGTAAGTGATGCAGACATGAAACAAACTTGTTCGTTGGATTTTGGTGTATCATTTCCACTTTCCCAAAAAATCGACGTCAATGGAGACGACACACATCCGATTTTTGCATTCATCAAAAATGCAGTACCAAATGGCATATTAGGAAAAGTAATCAAACGAAATTTTACGAAATTTCTTGTTGATACACATGGTACGCCAGTCAAAAGGTATGCACCTACAACCAATCCGACTGAGATCGAGTGAGATCTCATACAACTTCTTGATTAAGCGTGGAGTTATACTAGTTTCTTTTTATTTTGAGATATAATTTTTGAGATACAATGTTGATTATAATAAACGTATAATCTTTACATTTCCCCCTATTTTTCATGAAAATCATATATATTAGTATCATAGTTATTGCCGTTCTCATTACGATACGAGTGCTTCGATGACGATTTGCAAGTAGAGTAGAAAGACCTACAACACAAGTTCTTGCAACGTATGGAGATATTCAAATTCGTACATTCAAACCTCAAATCTATGCGACTGTCACAGTTTCATGATCTGAAACAACAGCACCCAGTCAAGCTTTTAGAATATTGGCAGGATTTATCTTTTGAGGAAATACAAGTAGTACAAAAGTTCCTATGACAGCTCCAGTCGTCACACAAAAAAAACCAACTTCTGAGTCAATCTCAATGACAGCTCCTGTGATTTCTCAATCAGTATGAACATGATTGTACGAAGTGTCTTTTCTGATGCCTGATTCGTATACTATGGACACATTACCAATTCCAGACGATTCTCGTATCAGCATCCAACAGATACCCCAAAAAACAAGAGCAGTCGTAACATTTGATTGATATACAAGTGCAGAAAGAATCAAAAAGTACCGCAATATATTGCTAACGCAACTAGAAGAAAACAATATCACATACTCAGGTGAAACAATCGTAGCGCAATATAATGATCCTTGGACACCTCGATTTATGAGAACAAATGAGATTCGAGTCGAAGTTGATTATGTACAAAAATCACAATAATATAGCATTTATATTTTTGAAATTCTTATGCATCTTGCAGTTCTTTGATGATCTGGTCGTCTTGGGCAAGAAGTTCTTAAACAGGCACTTGCTCATGGCTGGTCAGTAACGACTCTTGTCAGAAAATCATGACAATTGGACACTCTAGCTTCACAAAACAAAAACTTACTTACTATCATGATTGGAGATGCAACAAACTCTACGGACGTTATCAAAACAATTGAAAATGCAGACGCAGTTGTACATGCGGTTTCAGTTGGATTGATACACTCCAAACCCACATCTTTGTATTCTAGTACGACACAAGCAGTTATAGATGCACGACCTCATACCAAAGCAAAGCACTATGTAGTCATGTCAAGCACATGAACCCATCATATACGCAAGAACATGCCTCGGGGTATTCGTCATATGTACGAATATGTGTTATGAGATGTAGCTGATGATAAGGAACAAGAAGAACTCCTCCTCCATGCTTCATCACTTCCATGGACTATTATCAAATCGCCATTTCTTGTCAAAGAATCAATAAGTAACCTAGTTAACAAAACAAAAAAGATACATCTGACACCTTTCAAATTGTATAAATCATCACTGTTTGATATTATGTCACGTAATTCAATTGCAAAAACAATTCTCAACATCATCGCTAACAAAACTCACATAGCAGAAAAGGTCGTCCCTTTGGTCAGATAGATTTTTATAATAAAATAAGTATGATACCACCGTACCGTCTCTTCCCTCATGCAATAAACAATACGGAAAATCTAATGTCTCAGCTCCAAACACAACTTAATTGGAAACAATACCCAATCAAAATATTTGGCAAAGAAATGATGCAACCAAGGCTTGTGTCGTTTGCAGCAGACAAAGATATTTCTTATACCTACTCTCAAACCACACTTATTTGAAATGACCGACCAACAATTCTTATACCTCTAAAAAACAGCATACAAGCAACTTACAACATTGACGTCAACTCGGTTTTGTGTAATTGGTATCGCGATGGTAATGATAGTATGGGGCGACACGCAGATGATGAAACGGAATTATGACCAGATCCAACTATCGTATCTGTAAGTTTATGAGCAACTAGAACTTTTAGATTTAGACACAAAAAAGATTTTACACTGACACATAGTGTAGTTCTTAGTGACGGTGATATATTGATTATGGACAAAGGTTGTCAACTCAACCGACAACATGCAATACCAAAAACGACCAAGAAAATAGACGACAGAATTAATCTTACTTGGAGATTACTATCAGAATAAAAAGTTTTTTTAGAACATTAGAAAAAGAAATGTCTTATCGATATTCAAAAGCAAAAATCGAATGATTCATCAAAAAGATATGGTATAATGAATGTGAAATTACCACCGCTAGATCTAGTTGACCCGGTGGTCAAAATGTCAATAAAAGGGAGACAAAAGTCCAACTAATACGAAACATTCATGAATCAACAACATTACCTAAACATCAAAAAGAGAGGTTCATAGAATTACAACAAAACAATATCTCAGAAGAATGAAATTTGAGAGTTGATGCAGAAGTACATAGAACACAAAAAGCAAACAAAGAATTGTTGATGAAAAAGCTTTCACAGATGATACATGCAGCATTCAAACCACCAAAAGCACCACGCAAAGTACTTCCCCCACCCAAACACGTTGTAGACAAACGCATTGCAGAAAAAAAGAAAAAATCTAAAATAAGAGCAAGAAGAACAAAAATTTTGTAAGAAATAGTTTACTAATTTTTACTGAATCGAAAAAGATGCAATTTCCACAACCATGAACATACCGTCACTACAAATGATGAACATATGAAGTAATCTGAGTTGTACGTCATACAGACACACAAGAAGATTTGGTTTTGTATCGTGGCATCTGAGATTTTGCTGATATGTGAGAGTCAGGAAGAAAAAATCCATATTTTGTAAGATCGCTCGCAGAGCGACATAAACCAGGACAAGATAAAGAATGAAGAAATGTTGAGAGGTATGTAAAAACGATATAAAATATATAAAGATTTAGCATTGACATTATATTATTTATAATATATAATGTTTTTTTTTATTAAAAAATATTAATGGCTTCAATACAAAACGAAATACAAACAAACAAAGCAAAACATACAATAAACAATGTCTATAAAAAACTAATTCAACCACTAAAACTAGCACTAATACCATTGTTTATGACATCATGTGCTATTTCACAATGACCAGCCCAACAACCTCAGGATAGTAATATTATAGCTACTGATAATATGAATGAAAAACCGATACAAAAGGCAGAAGAACCTGTAATTTCTAAATATGAAAATGAAACTATTTGAATAACTTCATTTATGCCACAAAACAAAAAAGCGATACTAAAATACTATGACACACTCATGAGCGAGGAGATTAGATTTCTGGACAATAAGTTATTTGAAGTCACTGCTATCTATCGAGCAATGAGGCATCCCGAACTAGCAATAAAACATTTCAATACATATAAAAATAAAGCTTCAGCTAAATTCATATTACTACATGCTCTAAATTCACCAATTTTCGGTAGCATTTATAATGAAAGTTCTCAGCAAGTTTTGAATCAAGATTTTAGCAATATGTTATTACAACTCAAAAAAGAAGAGTACTTTACCTATATACTAGACAATCTAGAATGAGGTATACCTCAATATTTATTTATGACACATCTTGGTCTATTAGAAGATAGAGACTTAGCAAAAACTTACTGCAAAATATTACTTATAAAAAAACCAAATTTTCTGAAGTTCATAAAAGAAAGCACAGTAATATTCAACGAGAAAGAACTATATGAGATTCTAATTTTGTTAGCAGAAGAAGATCCAGAAAGTACATTTAATAACTATGATATATGGAAGGATAACGAGTATCGCAAAGATATTTTGCATCGTATTGCCATACAATGAGAAATACAAATACTCCGTTGAGCTAAAATGATTGAAGATGAAACACTAAAAGGTGAAATAATAGCAGAAACATTAGATAACCTAGAGTATACATTGACAAATATATACTTTTTAACAAAAAATTTTGATATACGACATAATGTACCAAACAAAGAAAAAGTTTTAAACACCATAGCGAAAGAATACGAACAAGTCGTTTTAAGATTTCCTGACATATATAAGAATCTAGAAATTTCACGCAAAATACTCATAAAAATAGCTAAAGAGAACCCACATAGTATTATCTACGATCAAGAAAATATAAAAAAATATACATATTGAAATAAAATTATAGATATAGCACATGACTCATTTTTTGAAAACAAGACAAATATACTTAAAAATATACCTACATATCTTGAGCACTACAAGCTCTCACCAAATGATTTGGAAAAAGTTACAAAAAAAGCATATTATGAATTGATAGAGACCGATGCTCAATATGTTTATTTTAATTATAGCCGTATTGAACAAGAAGATTATGCTACTGATATTTTACAAAAACTCACCAAAAGTACTTTAAAAAATAGACCTAATCTGATATTAGACAATATTCATCTTTATGAGGAATCTTCACGTGATACATTGATACATCAAGCACTAAACTCTCTTGCATATATCAATCCATGAGTTTTATATGACTTTTGATATAACGAACAATATAACCTGAAAAATTACCGAAATGATATTGAAACAAAAGCAATCAGAAGGTTATTTGATCTAGATAAGAATGAATTTGTAAGATATTACGAATCATATTGAAACAGAGATTTTGCAGATACATTTCTTTATAGTGCTTTACAGAAAGTATGAAAAACTAATCCAGAAATAATAATTGGAAATAATATTCGCTTCAATAAAGCAAGTATCAATAATCCAGAAATCGCAAAAACAATTGAGGATTTACTTTTTAACCAAGCAAAAACGCAACCTGGTGAAATACTCAAAAACATGGACCAATATGCAAATAGGTGATATTATGATAGCCTCAGCAAAGAAGCATTTTTTAAACTCATAGAAACAAACCCTTTTGAGATTGGAAATTACATAGAACAAATAAAAAACTCACCTATCATGTGAGAAGTTTTTCAAAAAATATGTAAACATAGTACGCTAGATGCGATAGAAATATATAACGAATATACAACATATTTACACAGAGATGATATACATCATTTGGTCAAGGAAGAAGCATTAACTGATCTATTATTATATGAAAACCTACTTCCTGATAACGAATTATTCAAAAATTCAAAAAAATTATTTGATTGAGTTCATAGTATCAAAGAGATTAGAATTGGGAAAAAAATAGTAAAACTAGACCCAGCATCAAATATAAATATTTATACCTGACTGCTCAAAACATATTTTCAAAATAAAGACGAATGTATAGTCAAGTGAGTAGTCAATCGAGATAAAGTAAGAAAAATGCAAGAACACGCATTCGACGTTTTCTTAGAAGATTTAGCTTGAACGAATCAAGAAAAAAGCGATGTATCAGTCATCACGCTAATTGCAACCGAAAAAGACGATGATAATGGAGCCTTTAGTAATAGAGACAAGATAAATGAATACTTTGCTAGTCTGTGAACTAAACATGACAACATATCTGACAGCTTACACCTCACTCCTCAAAAGATCTTATTACATATCAAAAAATCTATTGAGCAACATCCAGACAAAAAACATATCATTCTTGTATGAACGCATGGTACACCTGGGTGAGAAGGTTTATTATGATGAATACATCGAACAAAAAAAGAATTTGATGAGCTATATAATATAAACAACAGCAACAAAAACATCAGAATTAGAGTACAAAATAGCAGTTGTTTTAGTAACTGAAAAGATGAAAACTTTGCAGATAATAATGTACAAACCATCATTACAGATTCATCTCGCCAAACTTCTATTTCTACAGGTATTGGAGGAGGAGGATTTTTAGATTTACAAATGCGTAGTCCAACAGAAAAAGATAGTAATTGAATATTAATTGCAGATTTTAATGATGATTGAGAAGTATCATA
>Ga0210011_1001906_pt1 | contig 18336 bp, 10 predicted proteins | sample CryGeymeta201502_FD_183972 | JGI IMG/M metagenome (GOLD analysis project Ga0210011, IMG submission 183972) | Groundwater microbial communities from Crystal Geyser aquifers in Utah, USA - Crystal Geyser metaG 2015-02 (SPAdes) (version 2) | ecosystem: Environmental > Aquatic > Deep subsurface >...
AGAACTCCAAACAAAAAATCTCCCTACGAAATAAAAGAAATTCAGCACAAAGAATTTAAAAAAAAACCAAGTCATCTCGACCGAAGATGAGCCAAAAAACAAATCCCAAAGCAAGAAAAGCAAACGAATCAAGTGGAGAGATCTTCCAAACAAAACGAGAAAAGTATAAAAACCTCAAAAACCAAAGTCATCTCGACCGAAGATGAGCCAAAAAACAAATCCCAAAGCAAGAAAAGTTAACGAATCAAGTGGAGAGATCTTCCATATTAAAACGATAAACTCATAATAGCGAAGATTTCATACAGTTTTTATACAATGACTGCCAACGCAGAGATGCTGGATCAAGTCCAGCATGACCTTTTTATTTTTATAAAATAAAAACCACTGTACCACGACCGAAGATGAACAGTGTATTTTTATGAGCTTATAAATGAGACACAGTCGCCATAATTAGAAAGAGTTTAAAACAATTGTAAACCGATTTGGAAAAATCAGGCAATAATGTTATTTATTGATCTAATGATTTTATATTTATATGTAAATACCTAATAATTATGAGAACAATTCAATTAAATATCCCAGACAATATAGATTTGAAAGACTATGATTTTTCAATGATTATTGCTGCGAAATTATATGAGGATGCAAAACTCTCTACTGTGCAAGCAGCTGAAATGGTTGGATTATCAAAACGAGCATTTATTGAAATGCTTGGAAAATATGGAGTTTCCGTTTTTAGTAAATCAACAGAAGATTTACTCTCAGATATAGAAAATGCCTAAGGTTGTTATTTCTGATACAAGTACTCTAATCCTTTTTCATAAAATTGATGAGTTTAATCTCTTGCAAAAAGTTTATGGAGAGTTAATTACGACACCTGAAATTGCAGAAGAGTTTGGAGAAGATTTACCAAAATGGATTACTGTTCAAAAAGTTTCTGACAAAAATATCAGTCTTTTCTAGAGACTCAGATTGATAGTGGTGAAGCTAGTGCACTCGCTTTAGCAACCGAATTTGATGAGGTATTGATTCTACTAGATGATTTAAAAGCAAGAAAATTAGCAACTAGATTACTATTCAAAATAACCAGATTTCTTGGGGTGATTCACAAAGCAAACAATTATTGATTATTGATAAGGTTAAACCACTTTTTGACAAATTAATTTCAACTGATTTACACATAGCAGATAACATCATAGCAGAAATTTTAAAACTGAACAACGAATAAACCTCCCTAGATTTTCATTCAATCTCGTATTCTTTGACTTAATCCATTTTATTTACATGGATGTTGCAAAATCACTCATCAAAGAAATCCCTTAAACCTGAAACCTCAAACCTCAAACCTTTTCAAAACCTCAAAAAACAAAGTCATCTCGACCGAAGATGAGCCAAAAAACAAATCCCAAAGCAAGAAAAGCAAACGAATCAAGTAGAGAGATCTTCCATATTAAATGATAAAATCAAAATGACGCAGAGTTCATACAGTTTTTATACAATGACTGCCTACGCAGAGATGCTGGATCAAGTCCAGGATGACCTTTTTTTATCAAAAACCCAAATCCCTTAAACCCCAAACCATAAACCATAAACCTTTTCAAATCATTTTCACACAATCTCGTTTTCCTCTCCCTTAAGCCTTTAATTTTTTGTATTTTTTCCGCCCTATGCATGTGCTTCTTTCTAAGTTCCAAACAGAAAGTTCACATCATTAAAAAATGAGTAATTTTACCTCGTTTTCGTCACTTAAAGAATGTATTGACCAATTTTTATGAAGACTTCAGCTCAGATTCGCCAGGAATTTCTTGACTTTTTTAAATCTAAAGAACACTTAATCGTGCCTTCTGCTCCCGTTGTTCCTTTAGATGACCCAACTTTATTATTTACCAACGCCGGTATGAATCAATTTAAGCCCATTTTCCTCGGCGAAAGTGAAGGCTTAAAAGCAGAAAATAAACTCTGGAAACGCTCAGCTGATACTCAAAAATGTATTCGTGTTTCAGGAAAACACAACGATTTGGAAGAAGTAGGGCACGATACCTATCACCACACCTTATTCGAGATGCTTGGAAACTGGTCTTTTGGTGATTATTTCAAAGAAGAAGCAATCGAATGGGCTTGGGAATTATTGACCAAAAAATGGGGCTTAAATCCCGATCAATTGTACGCAACCGTTTTTGGTGGCGACGAAAAAGACGGCCTTCCTGCTGATGAGGAAGCCATCGATTTGTGGAAAACAAAAACGACTATTGCTCACGATCATATAAAAAAATGTGGTAAAAAAGATAATTTCTGGGAAATGGGCGATACCGGACCTTGCGGACCATGTTCTGAAATTCATATCGATTTACGTCCTGCAGAAGAACGTGCAAAAGGTGATGGTATTCATTTGGTTAACTCCGATGATGCAAGAGTGATGGAAATCTGGAACTTGGTTTTCATTCAATTTAATCGTCAGGCTGATGGAAGTTTACAGACTTTACCAGATAAACACGTCGATACAGGAATGGGTTTTGAACGTGTTTGCGCCGTTATTCAAGGCAAAAAATCAAATTATGATTCCGATGTGTTTACTCCACTTATTCAACACATTTCAAAATTAAGCGGCATTACCTACGGTTCAAAAGAAGAAACCGACATTGCCATGCGCGTAATTGCCGATCATATTCGTGCGGTAAGTTTCTCTATTGCTGATGGCGCTTCGCCAGGAAATGATGGCCGTGGTTACGTAATTCGTCGAATTTTACGTCGCGCTATTCGTTACGGCTGGGATCGTTTGAGCCTAAAAGAGCCCTTCATGTTTAAATTGGTGGTTACCTTAGCCAATCAGTTTGAAACTGTATTTCCTGAATTAAAAGCTCAATTAGCTTATGTAAGTAGCGTGATTGAAGCCGAAGAGAAAAATTTCTTACGCACTCTTGGACAAGGAATTCAATTGTTTAAGCAAATGATTGAAGGTAAAAAAGTACTTGGCGGTGAAGATGCGTTCAAATTACACGATACCTATGGTTTCCCGATTGATTTAACCCAATTAATGGCGCGTGAACAAGGCGTTGATGTAGATCAAGCCGGTTTTGATAAAGCCATGACGGAACAAAAAGAACGTGCACGTGCTGCCGGAAAATTCAAAGTAGATTTGAGTCAAGCTGCTGCAATTACAGTGATTTCTGAAGGTGCAAATTCCGAATTTGTTGGTTATGATGAATTAGAAGTGGCTACAGAAATTCGTTCAGTTCGAGTAATAAATGGTAAACCTGCACTTATTTTATCCAAAACTCCTTTTTATGCTGAAAGTGGCGGACAGATTGGTGATACTGGTTTGCTCAGTTCCAAAGAAGAGCATATTCGCGTTTTAGATACCCAAAAAGCCGATGGCGTTTGGTTGCATATAGTAGATAAATTACCTGAAAACCTAACGATTGGCTTCACAGCACTAGTCGATGTTAAACGTCGCTCTGAAATCGAAAAACATCACTCTGCAACACACTTAGCTCATGCAGCATTACGTCAAGTTTTAGGGAATCATGTGGCGCAAAAAGGTTCATTAGTTGGCCCAGATAAATTGCGTTTCGACTTCTCTCATTTTGAAGCAGTTACAACGGCGCAATTAGCCGAAGTGGAAGAAATCGTGAATATAAAAATTCAGGAAAACATCGCTTTAAAAGAAGAAAGAAATGTTCCAATTGATGTAGCGAAACACAGCGGTGCCATGATGTTATTCGGCGAGAAATACGGCGAAAAAGTTCGCATTATCACCTTTGATGATTCGTACTCAAAAGAATTATGTGGTGGAACACATGTAAACGCAACTGGAAAAATCGGCTATTTCCGTTTTGTACAAGAAGGTTCAGTGGCTTCAGGCGTTCGCCGTGTTGAAGCGGTAACCGGTTCGGCTGCGCATCATTTTATTGCTGAAGAAAAAGAATTGCTTTCAAAAATCAGAAAAGCAGTAGGGCAGACCGATGATATTCTAGTTGAAATCACAAGTCTTCAAGAAACTAAAAAAGCGCTAGAAAAAGAATTACAACAAGTAAAATTCCGCACAGCAACAGATTCTTTATCTATGTTGATTAATTCAACAAGCGAAATAAATGGCATTCATTTAGTAAAAGGTGAAATCGCTGATGTTTCGATGGACGTATTAAAACAATTAGGTTACGACGTCTTAAACCGTACTCAAAGCAACACCGTAACCGTTTTAGCATCTGTTGATAAAGAAGCCGGAAAAGTTTATTTAATGGCCGCTGTGACGGAAGACTTAATTAAAGGAAAAGGCATTAAAGCCGGTGCTTTAGTTGGTCAATTAGCAAAAATCGTTGGCGGCGGTGGTGGCGGTCAGCCAAGTTTAGCAACTGCTGGCGGTAAAACTCCTGAAGCATTACCAAAAGTTTTCGAAGAACTAGAAACAATTCTCTCGAAATAAAATTCGATAGTTATTCTCCAAAAACTCCCCCTTTTGCCAAAAAACGTGGCGAAAAACTACGAAAACGTGTCCAAAGGGGGCTGGGGGGATGTCACCACGAAATCCGTCGGAGTTCGGTACTAATAAAACTTTAGATATTGATTTCACCACGGAATCACCACGGAAATCAAATCCAAAATTTCAAAAGCATCATGAAATCCCCCAAACCCCCTTTAAATTTCAATCATCATCATACTCAATATCAGTGGCGAAAGGGGGATTTTAGTCTTGTGCTTTGCACTCAAAATACCTTGAAATAAATCTCAAAAAGACCAAACAAATTTGAATTAAAAATACAAGGCAATTCTCCAAAAACATCCCCTTTTGCCAAAAAAAGTGGCGAAAACCACGAAAATTCGTCCAAAGGGGGATTTAAATTCTAAACTCCGCAAAAAAGGTAACCTAAGCACGATAATCTCAGCTCTAAAATAAGCCTACAAACCCGAAACCCCATTAACAAAAAAAGTGGAGTTTCAAGTCGTCAATGGTAATTCACTTTCAAAACTTCCAAATTAAAACTTTACTATTTTTTAAGAAAAAGTAGAAGAATAGGAAAAGCACTTCACCTCAAAATGTATAACTATTCCTGATTTCACTCATATTAGAAAATAATTAGAGATGTTGTTCTAATTTGCTTAGTTTGAAAATAGAAAGGTATCTTAGCGATTTATATTCTAAAAACTACTGTTCCTTACTTGTAAATGGAATAATTATAATCAAAAATGGACAAGCCATGCGGAAATTTACTAGTCTTCTTGTTTTAATAGGTGCAATTTTCTTTTCATTTTCTATTTTATCTAACGCACAAACCGTTTCCGTAGGAAAAGGAAGTTACTCCACTTCTAGAAAATCTGGGCAAGATGGGCCTTCTAGTTCAGATGGTAAACCTGCATTTCCGAAAGTAAGTAGCGGATTTAATCAGCCTGTTCAAAGTAATGACTTTTGGAGTAGTTTAATTTTTGCTCGAACGAATAATCGACATACCAACAATATATTTGCTCATCCTCTAAATCTTAGAGCAAGTTCTACAGGCTTGGAATTGGGTTATTCCGATCTTCCAAACGTGAATTCCACAGAGTATCAGTATCCTTTTACAAGTCACTTACGCGTTGGAGTTTTGGGTTTAACAACTTCTGAAACATTAACTGATGCCTATGGCGATTGGACTGTAACCGCTCTTTGGGAAAACGGATCAACATCTATAAAAGCAACGTTTGGGCATGGCCTTCCTTATGTTTTTTTCACAGTTTCTGGTGGCAATGCCGTAATTACAAGTTTGCAGGGTGTACAGATTTGGCACAATGTAAATGAAGTTCTTGGTATTACATTGAATGGCATTCATTATGGTATTTTTGCACCAAGTGGTTCAACTTGGACAGGAACAAGTACCTTTAGCTCTTCTCTTAACGGGCAAAATTATTTCTCGATTGCTGTATTACCTGATGCAAATTCTGAAACTTTGGAGTTGTTTAGAAAGCATGCCTACGCTTTCGTTAAAAATTCCTCAGTTGATTGGGTATATGATGAGGCAAATGCTAAAGTGACCACAACGTTCACCTATGAAACCGAGTTGAAAGACGCAAGCTCTGGAAACCTTAATGAAACGATGAGTGCTTTGTATCGTCATCAATGGATGCATACGACGAATACCTTAACGAATTATACCTACAAATCACCTCGTGGAACAATGAAAGTTGTAGAAGGAAATTCGTTTTCAACGGAGATGAATTTTTCTGGAATTTTACCAACTTTGCCTGATGTGGGCGATTACAATAGGATTGAATTGTTGGGTCATGTACAAGATGTGGCAAAAGAATCGCTTAATTCGGGTTCAACTTACGAAAATGGTAAAGCGATGGGCCGTTTTGCTCAGTTGGTTCATGTTGCCGATCAACTTGGAGCCGTAACAGAAAAAGAATATTTACTTTCTGAGTTGAAAAAACGATTAGAAGATTGGCTAACAGCCGGAGGTGAACAAGAATATGTTTATGATAGCACTTGGGATGCTTTAACAGGTTATCCTTCGGGTTATGGTGCAGACCAAGAACTCAATGATCACCACTTCCACGCTAGTTACACAATTTTGTCGGCAGCTACTATTGCTCAATATGACAAAGATTGGGCAAAACAAGAGAATTGGGGGGGAATGATTAACCTTTTAATTCGTGATGCAAATAATTGGAAAAAAGACGATTCAGATCTACCATTTCTACGAAATTTTGATGCTTATGCAGGTCATGGATGGGCCGCAGGTCACGCTGATTTCCCGAACGGAAACAATCAAGAGTCTAGTTCTGAGTCAATCAACTTTGCAACCGCTACATTTTTGTGGGGTGAGGTTACGAATCAGGCAGAAATTCGTGATTTAGGCGTTTTCTTACACACTACAGAAGCCCTTGCTATCGATCAATATTGGTTTGATGTGGATAACGAAACCTTTCCACAATCATTCTCTAAAAATGCGCTTGGTATGGTTTGGAGTTCTGGTGGATTGCATGATACATGGTTCGGAAGTCGCCCTGAATTTATTCATGGAATTAATTTTCTTCCTATAAATGGAGGCTCTTTATATCTCGGAAAACATCCCGAATATATTCTAGAAAATTACAATTCAATGCTTAACGATATTGGTGGAAATCCTACGGTGTGGAAAGACATTTTTTGGAAATATATTGCCCTTTCAGATGCCAATTTGGCGCTTTCGCTCTACAAAGCAGATTTAAATTATCAGCCTTTTGATGGGGAAACACGAGCAAGTACGCAACATTGGCTTTTCAATATTCAGAAAATGGGGCGCATAAATTCAAGCGTTTTTGCAGACATCTCATCCTATGCTGTTTTTGTTGATCGATCAAATGATACTACTTACGTGGCCTATAATTCAGGTGAAACTGAACGATTAGTTACGTTTACGGATGGATTTTCAATGACGGTTCCGGCAAACACACTCCATTCTTTCCGCACCGTACATAATGAAAATGCCATCGATCCTGCGCCGGTTCCAACAATGAATTCGGCCAATGTAATCTCCATATTCAGTGATACCTATCCAAGTGTTCAAGGAACAAAATTTGACCTTAATGAAGGGCAAAACACCGTCACTTCTATTCAGATGTTACAAGGAAATAATGCCCTGAAATATGAAAATCTAGACTTTCAGACAACAGTTTTGGGAAGTCTTCAAAATGTAGCTTCTAGAACTTCTTTACACATCGACTATTGGACAGACAACTCCACAGCGTTGCAGATTTTTCTAATCAGCAACACGAATGCCGAAGAAAAAGCAGATATAACCGTAATTACCAATGCATGGCAAAGTTTAGATATTCCACTTTCGACGTTTTCAGAAACAGTAGATTTAACTCGATTGGCCAAAATTAAATTTGTTGGAAATGGAACCGTTTACATAGACAATATTTATTTTGGTGGCGAAAATCCGATTCCAGATGGTCCTTATACTGCTACAGAAAATCCTGAAACAGATCCTTCACGAGTTATCTCTATTTTTAGTGACGTTTATGAAAATATAAGTGGTGTAGAACTAAACCCAAATTGGGGACAAGAAACAGTGACGACCGTTGAAAAAATTGATGGCAATAATGTTTTAAAATATAGCGAGCTTAATTACCAAGGTACTGATTTCAGAAGCAAAGTGGACGTTTCGAATATGTACGCATTACAGTTTGATTATTGGACTGATAATACAACAAATTTGGAGATGTATTTGGTTAGTCCGGGACCATTGGAAAAACCTTATGAAATAGCGGTAGAAAGAAATTATTGGCAAAGAGTAATTATTCCACTTTCCGCGTTTTCAGATGTTGTTAATCTTGAAGAAGCTAGACAGCTAAAAGTAGTTGGTAATGGAACTGTTTATATTGATAACATCATTTTCTGGAGTAAAGGTTCCTCGGGTGATGCACCTACTACGGCAGCAGCTGATCCAGAAACAAACCCTTCAGACGTAATTTCCATTTTTAGTGATGCTTATGAGAACATAAGTAGTGTCGATCTAAATCCATTTTGGAGCCAAGCGACGGTGGCAACAGTGGAGCAGATTGCAGGAAACAACATCTTAAAATATAGCGGACTTAATTATCAAGGTACTGACTTTGGAACTACTGTGGATGTAACTGGAATGCAATGGTTTCAATTTGATTATTGGACCGTTACCACAACAAATTTACAGATGTTTTTAATAAGTCCTGGGCCAAAAGAAAAGGCATTTAACATTTCAGTAGCAACAGATTTATGGAAAACCATAAGTATTCCACTTTCAACCTATTCTGATGTTGTTAAACTTGATGAAGTATTTCAACTAAAAGTGGTAGGAGATGGCACGCTCTATTTAGACAATATATATTTCGGTAGAGAAGGAACAACCTCCATTTCAGAAAAAGATGAAAATGAGATTCCATCATCGCTGGAGTTAAATCAAAACTATCCGAATCCGTTTAATCCTAGTACAGTGATAAACTTTAGCATACCTACAACATCTCAAGTAAACTTAAGTGTTTATAATAGTTTGGGTCAACAAGTTGCCACGCTAGTAAATTCGATTAGGTCACCCGGAAAATATACAGCAACATGGAATGCCTCGAATGCACCCTCAGGCGTGTATTTTTACCTATTGAAAACATATAAGGCGCAATTAACAAAGCAGATGTTGTTGATTAAGTAAGTCGAGCAACAATCTACCCCAAACTCCCCCTTAAGCTCATAATGTGGCAAAAAAACTCGAAAAAAAAATCGAAGGGGGCTAGGGGGATGTAAATTCGAAAACATTCAGTGCTCATAAAAATTTAGACAATAATTCACCACTAAATTACCAAGAAATCAAACACTCTGTTCTAGCGCCAACGTCCGTTGGTGCTAAAAAACTAAGACAGCGTCCGCTGTCAACCCAATCACCACGAAATTCTAGTTCAAAATTTCAAACGCAAGTAAAATCCCCCAAATCCCCTTTAAATTTCTATCGTCATCGTATGCGATATCCGTGGCAAAAAGGGATTTTTGTCTTGTGCTCTGCAAAAAAAAGAAAATCTTGGCACAAAAATAAGGCAAGCCCCCAAACCCAAATCAAAAAAAGTGGAGTTTCATTAAGTGCTAAGCACTTCAAAAAAACTCCACTTAATTCAAAACCCAGTACCAAATTCTAATTAAGAATTCAACATTCAAAATTAAGAATTACAAACGTACTACCATTGTAATTCGGTCACTTGCTTCTGTAGCATCAATCAAATCGAAACCTTCATAAGCGGCAATTAACTCGTAACCTGCCTCTGAAACGGCATTTTTCATTTCTTCAAGCGTATAAATACGTTGCTTATGCACTTCAGTTTGTTTCGAAATAGTTTCTCCAGTTTCATCTAATTCTTCAATCGTGAATTCATTATAATGAATATTTTCGAACGGTAAATATCTGTTTTCACGGGAAAAACGGAAATTTCCACTTACACCTTCTTCATCAAGCGTTTCTTCCGCACGTTTTGAATTTACAGGAGTTGTGAAATCGAAAACAAAAATACTATCCTCATTCATCACATTCTGAACTTCTTTTAACACATGAATTAGTTCTTCATGATTCTGAGTGTAATTTATCGAATCAAAAAGCATAATTATGGCATCAAACTTTTCCTTCTTTTCGATATTGAAGAAATTCAACTGCTCAAAAACAATAGAACTTTTCAAATATGCAGCTTTTGTTTTTGCAACTTCAAGCATGCTTTCCGATGCATCCGTTGCCGTAATATCATACACATCAAGCTCGTCTATTGAGAGCGCAAAGGTTCCCGTTCCGCAGCCTAATTCAAGTAAACTAACGGCTTCGTCATTGTGTGTCTGTATTACTTCGTCAATAAAATCTGACCAATCTTCATAACTGATGTCTTTCATCAGTTCGTCATAAATGCTTGCTAAGGACTTGTAAATATTTTTGTTAACTGTAGATTTCATGAAATGGTAGCGATTGATTTTAAGTAAATTCCTCGATTTGAGATGATTGTTTGAGCAGTTTTATAAGCTTCCTGAAACGATTGCGGATCAGCAAGATTTTTTCCAGCAATGGAAAAGCCAGTTCCATGGTCAGGCGATGTTCTGACTATGGGTAAATTACACGTAATGTTCACACCGTCGTGAAAAGCAATGGTTTTGAATGGAATTAAGCCTTGATCGTGATACATCGCAAGTACGCCATCGTATTGTTTCCATTGTTTACTTCCAAAAAAACCATCAGCAGCAAAAGGTCCTGAAATAAGAAACCCTTCTTCATTTAGTTTTTTTATTACAGGCGCAATAATTTCTAATTCTTCACGACCCAAAACTCCACCATCACCAGCATGTGGGTTCAAGCCTAATAAAGCAAGTCGCGGATTCAAAACGCCAAAATCTTGCCGCAACGACTGATAAAAATCACGACAAGCGTGTTCTACATTTTCAAAAGTTATCAGCTCACTAATTTTATGTAGTGGAACGTGAATCGTTGTCAAGGCAACTCGAAGTGTTTCTGTTGCCAAAACCATAAGGGGACTCTTTTCATTTCCACATAATTCTGCTAAATATTCTGTATGCCCGGGAACTGAAAATCCAGCCAAGTGTATAGCTTCTTTTGAAATGGGAGCTGTTACAATAGCTTTTGTTGCCCCCGATAACACACTTTCAGTTGCTGATTTTATTGATGCCATGGCATATTTTCCAGAACTAGCAGAAATATGACCTAACTCAATTGGAATAACTTCGGTTTGGGGAGCAATGCAGTTTATCTTTTTTTCTTGCCATTCTGAAACATCAGTTATCTGATTAATTTCAAATGGTAGTACCCAATTTATATGAGTCACATATTCTTCAAGAATACTTTTATGACAAAATAAAACAGGCTTATAAATCGAATGTTTTTGTAAAACAGGAATGGATTTTAAAATGACTTCAGGACCAATTCCATTAATGTCACCTGAGGAGAGGGCTATAAAATTCATTTGGATGTCATCGTTTTCTAATTTTCGCTTCTATATCGTAAAAATTCAGCAATGTTATCGAATAAGTTCAAAATCCCCAAATCCACTTTTCGCTTGAAAGGAAAAACTGCGCATGTTATAGTGCCAAGATTCAACCACAAAACCACTTGATGGTAATGCACGTTCTTTAGATGTTGGCGGACCATATACGATATAGATTTTTCCCATATCTGTTTCAAAGCCAGATTTTCCTGGAGTTGTGTATTCCTTAAAGGTAAAGTCAATTCGTTTGTAAAACTCATACATGAGTTCATTAAAATCACTTTCAGGTGTTGGATCTTTTTCTTTCCAAAATGTACTAAATGATGTTAGTTTTTTTTGCTCATTTCCAGAAAAAGTTTGTTTTATTTTTTCTGCAGGTAATATAAACTTTAACATCGAAATAGAAACATCTAAATTTAATAAACTTAAAGGAATATCATACCAATAGGATTGATACACTTTCGTTGCAATTAAACTATCCTTTTTAAAAAGTTTTAATCGGTAATGAGCATTTGGATAGGTTTTATTCGCTATTGTTGTGAAAAAAGTAGTAAAACCTGAGTATGATTCACCTAATTTAATCGTAGGTATATCATTATTAGTCATTTGAATAGACTTCTTTACGTTAAACAAAGAATCAGAAATACTCTTCTTGAAAATTGATTTAACAAAGGTTGTATCTTTTTCAACAATGTCTAACTGCTCTAATTCTAGGGAAAGATTGTTTTTTGAAAACTGATACATGGAATCAGAAAGTGAAATAGCGAGGGTTATATTTTTCCCATAAACTGCATTTCCTCCATAATTTATAAGTGTAACAGATTCAGAACCAATTTCAGTCTCCTCAAGCATGTAAAACCAAATGGCTGATTGGAGATTTATCGAAAATGGCACTTTTTCACTACTAATTTCTCTGCGTTGCGAGCCACCTTGAAACTTTAGTTGATAAAAATAAGAGCCTTTTACAAGTTCTGTGTGTATTCTTCCAATTATAAATTCATCTCTAACTTGTGTTTTTTCGTAACTATCTACTCGTTTTTCAGCACTCCAAAACGAAGTTCTAATTACCATTCCGTCTTTGTCATAGATTTCAAGACTTCCCTTAATCTCGGTTTGGTAAGTGTTGTCTCTATTTTTCGTAAAGGTTAAAAAATCGTGTTCAATTCTGAAATTAACACTTAGTTCAGTTAATGAGTCACTTGATGGATGAAAACTGTGTTCAAAATAAATTTGAGACTGACGTTGTGATTGTAATAATTCAACATACGTAACTCTAGATTGAGCAATCGAGTTTTGGCAAAGTAAAAAAACAAAAAATGTAAATAAGAGTGTGCGAAACATAGAATGTAAAATACAAATGTAATTGCTTTGCAAAAAATTAAATGCTTAAAAAAGCGCTTCCATTGTAGAAAAAATTGGTATTTTTGAACCAAATTTCAAGTTATAGAAGAATTTCATGATAGACTCACTTTAAAAAAAGTGGCGATAGAATGCAAACATGGAAATTTAATTTGAAGAGTCATAAGAGAAACTAAATTAAAATTTAATGTGTTTATGTCGGATTGGTTAACAGAGCGTTGGAATACTTTACAAGAAATGGAGCAAAACATTAAACTTGGCGGAGGTAAGAAAAGAATTGATTCTGAACACGCAAAAGGAAAAATGACAGCTCGCGAACGCATTGTAAAACTACTTGATAAGGAAGAAGATTGGCAAGAAATCGGGCTATGGGCGGCGTATGAAATGTATGAAGCTGAAGGTGGATGCCCAAGTGCAGGTGTAATTTTCGGTTTGGGAAAAGTAAACGAAAGATTATGCGTAATTGTAGCCAATGATGCGACCGTGAAAGCAGGCGCTTGGTTTCCAATGACTTGTAAAAAGAACTTACGCGCACAAGAAATTGCCATGGAAAATCATCTCCCAATTGTGTATTTGGTTGATTCAGCCGGAGTGTTTTTACCCATGCAAGATGAGATTTTTCCAGATAAAGATGATTTTGGACGGATTTTCAGAAATAATGCGAAAATGAGCGCAATGGGAATTCCACAAATTGCAGCAATTATGGGTTCTTGTGTTGCCGGAGGCGCATATTTGCCGATAATGAGTGATGAATCTTTAATAGTTGATGGAACTGGAAGTGTATTTTTAGCCGGAAGTTATTTAGTGAAATCGGCAATCGGTGAAGAGGTGGATAATGAAACTTTAGGTGGCGCAACAACGCAGACCGAAATCTCAGGTGTTTGTGATTACAAAATGCCCGACGATGAAACCTGCTTAAAAACGATTCGCGATTTAGTTGGGAAATTAGGCCCAAGACCTCTAGCAAATTTCAATCGAATTGATGCCGTTGCTCCAAAAGTAAGTCCCGAAAAAATAGCAGAGATTTTTCCACAAGACAGAAACAAACCTTTTGATACCTACAAACTACTCGAAACACTTGTTGATGCCGATTCAATGACGGAATTCAAAAAAGGCTACGGACAAACCTTAATTACAACTTATGCAAGAATTGATGGTTGGAGTGTGGGAATCGTTGCTAATCAACGAATGATTGTGAAAAGCAAACAGGGCGAAATGCAAATTGGTGGCGTTATTTATTCAGATTCTGCCGATAAAGCCGCGAGATTTATTCTGAATTGTAATCAGAAAAAAATCCCTTTATTGTTTTTGCAAGATGTAACAGGTTTCATGGTTGGCAAACGTTCTGAGCATGGTGGAATCATTAAAGACGGCGCAAAAATGGTAAATGCTGTTGCTAATTCAATTGTGCCAAAAATTACTATAGTAGTTGGAAATTCTTATGGCGCAGGTAATTATGCCATGTGTGGAAGAGCTTACGATCCACGTTTTATGGTTGCTTGGCCTACTGCAAATTTAGCCGTGATGGGCGGATTCCAAGCCGCAAATACATTATGGCAAATTCAAAAAGCATCTTTAATTAAAAAAGGTGTTGAAATAGACAAAGAAAAAGAGAAAGTCTATTTGGATGAAATAAAAGCGAAATATTTCAAACAAACCGATGTAACCTATGCTGCAAGTAATTTGTGGATTGATGCAATAATTCAACCAGAAAAAACAAGAGCATTTATTTCTATGGCAATAGAAGCAGCAAACGAAAATGCAACATTCGAAGACTTCAAAATCGGAGTAATACAGACTTAAAAATGAGAAATGAGAAATGATGAATAATAAAAAAAAATCGTCATCTCGACCGAAGAGGAGCCAATGCTCTACAATCAAAAGCCAGAACCCAAAACGAATCGTAGCGGAGAGATCTTCGAAATGAAAATCCGCACCAAAACATAAGGCAGATAGAAATTCGGAAGTCAGCAAAGACGCTGACTTTATTTATTAGAGCACCTGCGAGGTCGCCGTCGCTATAATTATAAAGCTACCGCAGTCACAGCAACTATTCTTAGCTTAAAAATGTGGAGAACTTTGTACATAAGTTGTTCATAATTTTGCTAAAAAATGTTGTAGTTTTACTCCGTTATGGCAAAAAGACAAAATTATAAAAAACAGACTCAAGCTGAAGATCAAGACATTCTTGAAGCTCAAGGTCGAATTCCACCACAAGCGGTTGAGGTTGAGGAAGCAATTCTAGGTAGCATGCTCATCGAATCGGATGCAGCAACTATTGCTCTCAATCTTATGAAAACCGATGATTTTTACAAACCTGCACATCGCTTTATTTACGATGCCATGAAATCGCTTCATGAAAATGGAAACGCACTCGATATGCTTACCATTGAAACCGAACTCAGCGATCAAGGACATTTAGATCAAATTGGAGGAAGCGGTTATCTTATTGATTTAACTAGGGCAGTAACTTCTGCAGCAAATATTGAATATCACTGTCAGATTGTAATAGAAAAAGCGATTAAGCGAAATCTCATTCTTACCTGTACAGATATTATTAAGAATTCTTACGAAGGAACCTCCGATCCCTATGAATTAGTTGATCATGCTGAACAAAAAATATTTTCTTTAGCTAATTCAAAAACACGACAAGCCGGTTTACCGATTTCTCATTTTATTAAACCAACTCTTGATCACCTAGTTGAAATTCGTGGAAAACATGGAGGACTTACAGGTGTTCCTTCGGGACTTTCTGCTCTCGATGACTTAACAGCGGGTTGGCAGCGTTCAGATATGATTATTATTGCAGCGCGTCCTTCTATGGGGAAAACAGCTTTTGTATTAACTTGTGCAAGAAATGCCGCTTTATATCCTCAAGATCAATACCGAACAAATGTAGCTCTTTTTTCTCTTGAGATGTCATCGCAACAATTGGTTCAACGTTTATTAACCATGGAAGCACGAATTGATGCACAAGCAGCACGGCAGGGGAAATTGAGCGATAACGATTTTACTTCGTTAATTTCGGCTGCTGGAGTTTTAAATAAAGCTGGGATTTTTATTGATGACACTCCTGGTATTTCGTTAATGGAATTGCGTTCTAAATGCCGCCGTTTAAAAGAAGAACATAATGTTGGAATTATCATTATCGATTATTTGCAGTTAATGTCAGGCGGTAGTTTTGAAGGTAATCGAGAACAAGAAATTGCTTTTATCTCTCGGGGATTAAAAGGAATGGCAAAAGAATTGAATGTTCCTGTAATTGCTCTTTCTCAGTTGAGTCGTGCTGTTGAACAACGTGGAACGAACAAACGGCCTCAATTAAGTGATTTACGTGAATCTGGTTCTATTGAGCAGGATGCTGATATTGTGTGCTTTCTTTATCGCCCAGAATATTATGGTCTTCTAACTGATGATGATGGTTCTTCAACCGCAGGAATGGCAGAATTAATTGTTGGTAAACAAAGAAACGGACCCGTTGGCACTGCAAAATTAGCCTTTATTAAACAATACGCTCGTTTTGAAAATCGAACTCGTATTTCTTATGACAATCCTTTACCCGATTACAATGATGATTTTAATCCCGATGTCGGTCAGCCAGTTAAACCTAAATCACTTCGCCAATTTAAAACAGATGATGATCAAGCAAATTTTTAAGATAAAATTCGATTGGTAAAAGTATTGAATTTGATTCTAAAAAATTAAATTTGAGAAAAATACTTAAAACATGATTTTAAATTATGAACTCAAATTCGGACTTGAACCTTTTGTAAAGTTTATTAATTTTTAAAAAGGTTCAATTTTGCAAAAAAAATAAAAACAATAATATAAGCGCAAAATATAGTTCTTATTTCACATACGTCATTTTGTCATACTGGGCTTCGACCCAGCATCTCAGCCTAAGAACCAATGTATTCAAAAAAAAGTGATTGTTGTGTAAAAAGATATTGGACACAGATAGCACTTCGTGGTCATTCGAATCGTGTTGGGTTACGGGATGACCTTATTTTGCAAAAACCATTGAAGTTTGCTTAGAAACGAAGTCCGAAAAATAAATTATAAAGTTGAGTTTTAAATTTTTCCAAAATTTGTGAAGAACTGCATTTTGTGATTTACATGATTAAATCCATTCTTAAAAATCTGATTGGACTGGTTTTACCTTTGCAAATCCTGTTAACGTATCTGTTATGAACTATTAACCTGAGTTCAGGTTAAGAATTAATACACTAATTTTAGTCAAATAGTTGAATAAACATTGGGGAAGCAGCCTTTATTCATTTGTGCCATGTTAAAAAAAAACAAACTAGGCAGAGATGCTTGATTAGTTCCCAACAGGTCGAATTTTATGTTGCTTTTTTATTTTCTTATCCATAATTCGGGTTATTAGATACGTTCATAGTAAATTAAATAATAAATAGGAATAAAGAGCATACTCCGAAAAGTAGTTTTTAGCAAACTATTCGTCGAATTCGTAGGATTTGGAGGGGGGGTAAATCGAAAGAATCGACTTTTTGGAGTGGACTCAATAGTTAAAAAAAATAACATTGATTCTCAGAATGCACCATTCGTATAGTTTTAACCATTCACAAAGAATTCTAATTCAGTTTTAAAATTATGAATCAGTAAGTTAAATAGTTAATTACTATGGATTAACACTCTTTGTTTTTGAAGATTACTACTAAGGGTAGCTCACACTCAAAAAAAAAATTGCGAGCATAAGAAAAGTTTACTTTGAATTGGTAGGTGATTTTTTGAAGGCAATACCGTTTAAAAAGTCTTTACATTTTTTATCATACTTAAAAAAAATACTATAAGATCTTAATTTATTAAGTATAGTTTTTTTTTTAATTTCATTTAAAAATTGTTAAATTGTTAAGTAATATTTATGATTTTATTACTCATTTAATAATGTTTGGATTTAATACTTTTAGTTAGCAGAGGATAATGTAGTATCATGGTTAAATCTTCAGGGCTTTCTGATTCCGATCGAATAAAACTACTTTATATAATATCCCTTATAACCATTTTGGGGAACACCTTAGATTTTTTCAGTGCTAATCTTTCTGATTTTATTAGATTGGTAAATAGTACAACTATTCTTATAGTAATTGTATTTGTAAGCGCAACCCGATTTTTCAAGTTGAGAATTATTTATTCGTTTTGGGCAGTAATTTATAGTCTTATTTTAAATATAATTGTTAGCCATTTATCTAATTTACATTTCAACAGTGATTTAAGTATCCTTCGTTCCATTCTAATACTGACTGTTTTAATACCAGCATCTGCATTTCTAATTAATAGAATACATGCAATTGCAATTGGTTTAATAACTCTTATGTTCCTCTACTTTTTCACCTATTTTGCTAAAAGTCCCTTTTCAATTCATAATGTTTCTATACTTACTTTATTAATTCTCGGGTTTAGTATTGGGATGTATTACCTCATGTTTTTGCTTGAAGAAAGTTCAATACTTGAGTCCCCTCTGATTACCCTCATTTTTCAAAAAGTTGAATAATGGAT
>Ga0210011_1001975_pt1 | contig 17820 bp, 6 predicted proteins | sample CryGeymeta201502_FD_183972 | JGI IMG/M metagenome (GOLD analysis project Ga0210011, IMG submission 183972) | Groundwater microbial communities from Crystal Geyser aquifers in Utah, USA - Crystal Geyser metaG 2015-02 (SPAdes) (version 2) | ecosystem: Environmental > Aquatic > Deep subsurface >...
ATTTTATCTGTTCTTAAAGGATATGGTCCTGAAACGCCCAAAGCTGGAATTTCTTCAATAATTTGACGTGTATCACTAATAACAGCTGCAGCATTTGCAGTAAGAATATCTGTTTCGTAGTGAACTTTTGCTCCAGTAACATTTCTAGTATACTGCCCCAAATTCCGTTGAGGATTTTGATCCATGGTGGAAAAATCACCAAAAAGAGCATAATTTTTATAATGATCAATACGAACATACAAACGACCAGATGATTGAGCATCAAAACCTTTAACAGAAGCATCACCATAAACAGGATAATATTCATCGGGTTGAATATCTCTAAACATGGTTCTGTTTTGATCTTTTTCAGAATCGAAAGATGCTGTTAATAAATAGGAACCTAGAATTTTACCTTTAATAAAGAATGCGGTTCTAGCAGAGGCTGAAACATTATCATTTCCAAAATTAAGAGTTCGTAACTCTTCTTCGAAAGCATCACTTCCATTTACTTTCTCAACACGGAAACCATTTTTAAGACGAATACTACCTTCAATAATACCTGCTGCAATTAATGGTCTTAAATCAGGAATAAACTCAACTTTTGCATTTGCAGAAATATTTCCTGAATTCACTTTGATTTTACTAGTTCCAGCTTCAGTTGGAGCTTCAAGGAAAGCAATTCCGTCTCCGCCTTCAATAAACTGTTGTGTTCCAGGTTCTTTAGGATTTAAATCTTTAGTTAATAATTGACCAATACTATAGTCAATAGTAATTGGCGTTCTTGATTTTACCAATAAATCATTTTTGTCTAAAACTTCTATTTTAATTTTTGCATAAGATTTACCATCAGCAGGAATTAATTCATCTAAGACAGTAACACGAAGTTTTTCTACTTGGCCAGGAGCATAAATTGTGATAGTTTCTTTACCACGTTCGTTTCCAAATGGATCCATCATGCTAATAGTCAAGGTATTTTTACCTTCAACTAGATCTAAACCAACATATTCAAATCCTTCAACAAGATTAGTTTTTGCTTTTTTCCCAATACGGTTAGATGCTACTGAATCTTGATTTAAAGTGAATTTGTATTTTGCATTAATTGGACCTTTAAACATTACAGACGTTTTAGCATATCTTAATGTATCGCCATCTTGTAAATTCAAGAATTCTAATTTTGCATCAGAAATTTCTAAAAATGTTTCTAACTGAACATCTGTGGGTGTGAACGATTCTGTAATCCAAAAACTTTCGTCAGTATCATCACCTAAAACAGGTTTAAAAACATTTTTATTTTTATCTGTTGTATTTTGAAGCATTCCCCCTACTAAACCTGAGCTTGGCAAAGCTTTTAAATTGCGTTGGAAACGAATTTGTTTAGCTTCCATTCTTGCTTGTAAACCTTGAGCTAATTCAGCAGGAAGATCAGTAAGTTTATTAAAACGATTTAGAACTTCGTCTAAAATAGTTCCTGTTTCATCACAAACAGCGAAATCAGCTTTATGTAATTCTCCATTTTGTAAGTCTACAAATCGTGAAGAAGCATCAAAAGCATTTCGGTTATCTAAAACAACTAAACCACCTCCGGTTGGGATAGTGGTAACATCAAGTTTTAATACATGTCGGATAGGTTTTATGCCATAGAAACTATATTTCCCAAGAGCATCCGTCTCGATATAGTTACCATTTTCCATGTAGATACGGATTCCAGGAATTCCAGGCTCACCTTTATCTTGTATTTTGTTTTTGTTTTTGTCGTAATACACTTTACCGACAATAAATGCTTCATCAGAAAAAAGGCCTTTAATTGCTTTTACTGTTACTTGTGATTCATTTGAAGCTTTTAGAACAGGTTCATCTGAAACTGCAATTGCAGTATTTTTACCTTCAGAACCAACCGCTGCTAAAGTAGCTTGTAAACGATATCTTAATACTTTTTTTTCAGCCACATCAATATCACCAACTGAAAATTCTAACATTGGGCCTTTGCCACCAATTGGATCTTCAATTTTTTGACTATCTACTCTAGCAGAACCTTTTACATACACAAATCCAAATGGAAGTTCATCTGTTACTTTAATATCAGTAATTAATTTTTGGAGTTTATTTGTAATTGAAATGGAATAGTTAACAAATCCGCCTATTTCAACCGTTTCACGATCTGCTTCTTTTAATAAGTCAATTGCAAGTGCTCCGTTTACATCAACAGGAATATCATATCTAGCAGGCCCATAAGGTTCTGCAATAACAAACTCACTTCCATAAGAAGCAACAATATCAACATTTCTGTCAGTTGGTAATTGATCAGGAGTTAGCGATGAAGGGAAAATATATTGTTCAGTCTCAGGAGTTACTATAATTTTGTATTTACCAGTATTAAGTCTTGGGAAAGAAAATTCACCAATACCATCAGTTCTAATTTCACTAGGCATTAATTCTACACCTTTTGAGTCAAACACAGTTGCAGGAACACCTTCAACTGAATTTGTAACATCTAAAATCTTAACAGAAGCACCTGAGATAGGTTGATTGGTTTCTGAGTCAAAAACATATCCTTTTGGTGTTACAAAAACTGTTGCAGTAACTTCAACTCCAGAACCAATTCCACAACCATCTAAAGTGGCAATAAGAACATCATTATTTATAGTCTCAAGGAATTTATTTTGTTTTTCAGCTAGAAAGACTAATCCATTTCTAGTTGAAACAGGTTCTCCAATTCTGAACATTCCAGAGTTTCTTTTAGTCTCAACGGCTAAATAAGTCTCTTCGTCACCCGTTTTTTGCGAAATGATTGTTATGAACGTGCTATCAATTTTTAAAGGACTTAGATTACACCCAGAAGCATCAGCTTGAACAAACAAGTCTTGACCGATATCTGTCACATTTGTTACGGTATCAAATAAGGCATTCGTGTAATAATATATAGTGGCATTTAATGTTGGTAGAGGTGCTACAACTTGGTTTGAAGCACTTTCAGAAATTTGCTCGCCAAGTCCATCATCATAAACGACTTCTGCTACATTTTGAATTTCCCCTGATGCATTAGCATTAATGGTTGCAATAAAATCAAATTCAATAGTTTCTAGAACATCAATTGCATCGTAACCAACTGCAATCATATCAACTTCAGATAAGTCGGACGGCGATACTGATGTAAATTCATTCAATGATGAATTTATGTTATGATAAAGTTTAAGCCCTTTTTCAACAGTTCCAAATGCTTTAAACTGAGTATTTGCAGGAATATAATCGCGAACTAAAACTTTTTTCTCTTCTAAATTATCGACTTTAATAGGAATTGCTAATGCTCTAACATCTCCAGTATTTGTTCCTGTAATTTTAAAGGTAATGTCTCCACCCTGTTTAATTTCATTTTCTTGAATTACTTTATTCAATTGAATTTGTGTTCCTGCAAGAATTTCAACAGAATCTCTGTTTTGAACTAAGAGGAAACCTGATTCAGTGAATACCGATACATTAATTTTACCTACATCACCTACTCTTAGTTCGTTAGGAATATACGCGTCAACAGTAATCTCTCGCGTATCGTTTGAATTTATTTCTACTTTTGAAACAATAGTATTACTCTCTATTGTTAAAAAAGGAGATCGTGTTTTTTCCTCAGAAGCATTCGGATCAACAACACTAATTCCAATATCTACAAAATCAAAATTGGACCCAAAGATATTATTAACCTGAACAAAAACAGCACGTTTGCTATTTCCACTATTATTTAAAGTGTGAGTAAACTGAACTCTACGATTATCTTTTTGTTTTATAAAATTGTTTGGCTCTAAAGTAAAGAGTACTAATTCCCCAACATTAGCTTCAACTATATTACTTTCCCCATTTTGCGCAAAACCTGCGGCATCAACGTAAGAATATATGGCTTTATTAGGTATAACTGTACCATAAGTAGGCGCATGCTGAGCCCTTATTGAAACCAAAGGGCTCAACAGAAAAACAAAAGCTAAAGCTAAAATTTGTCTGATATTCATGCGACTAGAAAAAGAAGGAGTACGGCTTTCAGACCAGTACTCCAAGGATGTTTAGTTGTCTATTAATACACCGAAAGTGATTGTAGCAGTTTCACCACCAGCTAATGAACCGATTGCAGCGGTTATGCTAGTAGTTCCAGCGCTGTAAGAAGCAGTTCCTTTTGTAGTAGCAACAGCGCCTTGAGCAGCATTGTATGTTGTATAAGCAGGAATAGCATCATTAACATTTACAGAAGTAACTGTAGTTGTACCAAGGTTAGAAACAAGAATTTGATATAAAATTCCTTCACCTGGTTTAGCATTAATTTGTGTTGAAACAAAAACGCCAGCACCTGCATCAGGTACACCATCATTATTTGCATCTAATGCTTGTTTTTTGGTAAGTGTAACATTACTATTTATAACAGTTGTTAAATCTGTGATACTTGTAATGGTAGGAGGTCCAACACTATTAATATCACCTGTAATAGTTGCACTAATGGTTGAGGTGTTAACCAAACCTTCTGTTACACCCAAAGTAGCGTTTACTCTAACGATGAATTGTTTTGAATCTCCAGGGTTAAATACTCCTAAATCAGTAGTAGCATTTACGAGTTCGTCACCACCATCAATTAAACCATCACTGTTAACATCAAGGAAAATAACAGAACTAAAACTTACGTTTGAGTCAGTAATGTCCATAACAAGTTCAGCACCAGTAGCATTTTCAATTGTATTTCCATTATTTGTAATCGTATGAACATAAGTTACTGTTCCTCCAGGAAATACTTGACCTGAATTGTTTGATGCTAATACTACACTTCTAATGGAGTTAACGCTTACTCCTAAAGTAATTTTATCTGAAGCACCTGTTGCAGGTGATTTAGCACGAACATAATATTTCTCAGGTGATGAAGTAGCTGCACGACCTAAAGGAATACTTATCTCAACATTTACTTCACGAGCTGCATTTGAATTTACAGTTCCAGTATTAGTAATTACACCACCAACACCGTCTTTGAAAGTAACTGTAACACCAGTAGGTACTACTTTAGTTGCAAAAGTTGGGTCTGTAGAAACTTCTATGTCATAGTTGTCGGATACAGATGTCGTGTTATTTACTTGTAATACATAAGTGGCAATACCACCTGGATTAACTGCAACTTCTCTTACTGGATCAACTTCTTCACCAATTCCTAGACCATCACCAGCATCAGCGCCACCAGCAATTGTATTATCAGCTGTAACATCAACCGTGTTTGTTGTAATGGTTGTTAACTCATCATCCATTTCATCAAATGTACCTGGAGATGTAATTGAAGTAGCACGTTTTGTTATGATATAAGGACCACCGCCATTAACACCATTTGGTAAGGTAACTTTTAAAATTACATTGAACGTTGCACCAGGTGACATTGGTCCTGTATCAGGAGTTCCATCACCGTTTGTGTCCAATAAAGGGCTAACTCCATCTGGTTTGTACATGATGTAACTAGAACCTGCTGGAAAAGAATTCGATACTACAGTCATGTTATATGTATCGATAATTGTTCCTGTATTGGTAATTACGTTTGTAAAGTCAACACTTGCACCTTGTGGAGCATCTGCAATAATATCACCTGTACCTGTAACACCAGGGCTTGATGTAACTGTAAATACGAATGTATTTGAGTTAAATGGACCTACTGCACTTGCACCATCATTATAATCATACTCCGCTGTATTGTTCAATGGACCAGGTGTTGCAGCACCAGCTATATTAACTTGGAATGTAATAGTTCCAGACTGCCCAGGAGCAATTGCTGCAATTCCTGCACTAACTGTTCTAGTTCCACCAACATATTCAAATGTAATGTTTGGACTTGCGCCCTCAACATCATTAGCATCTGTTAATGCTGTTGAGCCAGTTACAGACCAACGACCTGTTCCAGCTACATAATCCATGTGAGTTGGTAGGGCATCGTCAATAGCCAAAGCTGTTGCAATATTGTTACCAGAGTTGGTATAAGTCAATGTTACGGTATAAGGACCTGAACCAGGAGCGCCAGAGTTTGAACTCATAGATTTAGTTACATTGATAACAGCATTATCTGTAACTGTAGCAGTATCTGTGTTAGAATCTAATACAGCATTATCAAAAACAGAGGTAGCTGTAACTACAATTGCAGCTGTCTCCGCATCTAGAGCATTTGATGGTATAGTTACAACAGCAACAAAATTGTAAGACGAACCTACTGGAATGTTAGGAGTTGTTGTAATCGGATTAAAGTTATCTGGAACACCATTTCCATCTAAATCTTCATAGAAATTTACGGTTCCAAATGTAAAATCACCTGATTGTGATACACTTAGGGTAAATTGATCGATACCGTTTCCACTATTGTTAATGGTGTGTGGAAATGTTAATTGGCCACCAGCTGATGAGGTTTTTGTTTGCGTTGCGGTTAAGGTAAGCGCCGCAATTTGATCAACTTCTGTGTTTACTACGTTAGAAGTTACGGTTCTTGGGTTTCCACCAGCATCGTTAAACGTTGCAGTAGCTTGGTTCCCAATTAATGTTCCAGCCGCAGGAGTCTGCGCAAAAACATTACCTGTAAGGACTAATAGTCCTAAAACTAATGCTAAACCGAAACGGGATATGCTGTTCAATACAGCGTTCTTTCTGTTTTTCATCATTGCACTTATTTTTGTTTAGTGTTTGATTGATTGTTTTTATGATTGGTTTTTTTTAAGTCTTTGTTACTGCTTAACTTCGATAACTTTAACTCTAACTTTGAAAAGTTTACTTTCATTGTTTTTCATTGAGTCAACTGTCCAGCGAATGTAGCGGTACTCTTTAGCGGCTGCCTTAATCTTGGTTTTTGAACCATTTGGCAACGTTACTTCTTTCATAATCGGATAACCCTTAAAAGAGGTCTCATTTGAAATACTAGCATCGTCTATTTTGGGCGATGTAGTATTTTCGACCAATTCTGTTCCAAATGGAATGGGTAATACAGGCTTTAAGTTCTTTATTTCATCACCTGTTTTATTTTGATAAGTAAGCTGATACTCAATTATATCTCCTGGAGAAACTTTATCTGCCTCTGTCAATTTTTCCTTGCCGTTTACCATTTCGGCCTTAAATGCTTTTAATTCAGAAACTAGATTTGAATTTTGGGATCTAGCTGAATTAAAGCTTATTAGAATGACAATTAACGCTATAGTTAATCTCAAAGTTTTATTTGTTTGGGTGTATTTCATAGTGAATTTTATTAATGGACAACTATAAAAGTTTTGTTATGCACATTTCGATAGCAAAATCATTCAATTCTGACTAGTTAAATGCTCTCTTAAGATAAATGCTTGTATTTTCAGCTCGTTATCACATACGTTGCTATTGTTTTATACTATTTTGTAGGCTATTTATATTTTGATGCATTTATTTATATATTGTGACTATGAGAACAATCAAATTTGCCTTAAACTATTGTTTTTATTGCTTCATATTTTTTTTATCAGCATCAATTGTTGAAGCCTACTCTTCGTTAGATTTTATTAACAAATCAAACCATTCGTTTTCGCATCAAAATTTTGTAGAAAAAAGGTGGGATAATAATTCAGGATTACCTGTTAACTCTTTGGCTCATATAACGTTATCTGATGAGGGGTACTTGTGGATTGCTTCTTTTGATGGCCTTATTAAATACAATGGAAGTACCTTTTCTACCATTTCTATTGAATCTCACCCCAACTTGAAATCAAACAGATTTATTCGCGTTTACCAACAAGCAAATGGTCATATTGTAACTCTTACTCAAAATGGTGATGTATACCTTTATAACCCAATTAACGATATAATTAAACAAATTCCCTTTCCAAAATCGTCAAAACAACTTCACGTTGAAAATATTTTTAAGACCTCGAATGGAAGAATATACGCATCAACAAATAAAGGACTTTGGCTCGTTTCGAATTCAGATTCTTTGGTTCAGGTAAATGAACCCAATATTAATGAAGCTACTTTTGGCGTTGTTGAAGATCAGTTTTCAACTTTATGGGTTCAAAAAGGTTACAGTTCTCTTTTCAGAATAACAGACCATTCTTTTCAAGTAATTCAGGCCGTTCCACAACATAATCTAAAAGTATTAGATGCTTATAACTCGAAAACTAAAAGCTTTGTAGCCTCAAATAGACTTCTTGCAATTAGTGATAGTGCTGAATTTAAAGTCTTGCATTTTGATAAAGAACTTAATAAGACCCAGTTAACCTCAGTATTTGTAACAAAAAACGAGGAGAAAGTTCTTTTGGGTTCTTATAATAATGGGTTCTACTTGTATGATTTACAAAATAAATCGTTTGAACCAAATACTATTCTTGGAAATGCTTTTCCAAAAAATCACTTTAATCACTCCGAATTTGGCGAATTACTTGTAACAACAAATTCCATCTATGATTCAAATTTAAATTTACTTTATCATGACCCCTTTTTAAATATTATTTCTGCCCTTCCCGATTTAGAAGGTGGCATTTGGTTAGCAACTGATGGCAATGGGTTAATTCGCTTAAGTAAAAATCGATTTTTCACCTATAAACTTCAACATGATCTTAATGCAAAGAGTAATAACATATTAAGCGTTTTAGAAGATGAATCTGGAAAGCTTTGGTTTGGCAGTTATGGTGATGGTGTCTATACCTTAACTAATGATGAAATAAAACGTTTTAGTTTAGGTGATGGAAAACATGGTTTATTCAACCATTCTATGTATCAGTCTAAAACTCAAGGCATTTTTGTGGCTTCTGTTTCTAATGGAATTTATCAAATCATAGATAATTCTGTAATCAAATCAACTCTTCCTGTTTCAGAAACCTTAAACATTAATTCTGCTTTTGAAGATTATAATCACAATATTTTGCTTTCAACCTCAAATGGATTGTTTTTAAAATCTTCCCTTACACCAAGTTTTGATCAATCTGAAATTATCTCAATTAGTTCGAAAACCAATTATAAATTTGTATTTGAAGCTCCAGATTCAAGTCTTTGGGTATCTGTTACACAAGATGGACTCTATCAATTAACAGATTATAAAAGAACTAAACGAATTTATGCTAATACAGAATTAGAAAATTCTTCTTTTCGATTCATTCTATTAGATCCTATTGAAAATAAGCCCGAAAAATACACTTTATGGGTTGGTACTGAAGGAAATGGTCTTCACAGAATAAAAGTCTCTTCTAATGAATTCAAGATTGATGTCGTTAAAAAAGCAAATGGTTTATTTGATGATACGATTCATAATATTTTAGCAGATCAATTTGGTCGATTCTGGATGGCGACAAACAGAGGCTTATTTTATGTACACAGAAAGGAATTAAGTGATTTCTTTTCTGGCGCAATTTCTACAATTAACTGCTTTCCATTTTTTGTAGATGATGGTTTGCCAAATAATGAGTTCAATGGAGGAAATTTGACGAGTGCAATTGTGCTTAAAAACGGAAATATGATTTTTGCTAATCAAAAAGGAGCCGTAGAAATAAATCCAGAAAATTTCATTTTATCTGATTTTGAACCTCATGTAGCTATTCAAAAAGTATTTTCTTACTCAAAAAATTTTATTATCGACGGCACTCAATCAATCGAAATCCCCTCTGATTATAAAAGTTTAAGTATAATTTTCAGCTCAATTTCTTTTGCTCAGAATAAAAAATACTACAAGTACAGATTACTTCCAGTTCAAAAAGAATGGACTTATTTAGAAAATAATGAACGAGTTGATTTTGTGAACTTATCGCCAGGTTTATATACGTTTGAGGTCACTTCTCGGAATTTGAATGGAAAATGGAGTGTCTATAAGGCGTATCTTAATCTTAGAATTTTACCTGATTGGTATAAAAGCACCTGGTTTTTTGGCTTTTTAATATTTTTTTTACTTTCAATTATTGTTTTATTAGTACGAATTCGCCACACCTATTTAAGAAAAAAATCAAATATTCTGCATCAACTCATTGATCACAAAACCGAAGAAATTGAAATTGAATTTGAGAAAGCTGAATTAAAACAAAAATCGGTGGATCTTTTTCACTTTATTGAATCAAATAAAATATTAATATCAAATCTTGTAGAAGAAATGAAAGAGCCAGTAAATTTCATTTCTGAAACGATTAAATCAGTTTCATCATCTGATGAATTTTCTACTAATAATCTAATTAATCAAAAACTAGATAAATCTCAGGGGAAAATATTTTTAATTGAAAATATACTTAGCTCCTTTATAGAACTCAATTCTATTCGAAATTCTAATTACACCATTAAAATAAGTGAAAATAATCTTAATCATATTTTGGAAAAATTTTATCTTCGATATATCGAAGAATTTCCTAACTATAAACAGATTATTCATTTTGAATCTAAACTAGATAAAAACTTAAATCTTGTCGCTTTTTTTGATGCAATTCATTTTCAATACACCTTAATAAATCTACTTAACTATCTGATTTTATTGTCTGACGTGGATCAAATTGATAACTATGATCAGTTTAAAATTCATATAGCATTAAGAACAAATTTAAATGAACAGAAAGCTATAATTACAATTCAGGTTAAAATTTCAGAAAATTCTCAACACGCTAAAGTTCATTCTTTTTTAGCTTCATTAAGCAATCAGACCGTTTCCGCTTCAGCTGAATATTTAAAACTTGAACATATTTTTAATCTTTTAAAGGCCAATTCTTTTTCCTATGAAATTGAAAGCAATCAAACAACAACTTCTACTATTTTAATTACTATTCCAATTACTGTTCAAAAAGGAATAAGCTTAAGTTCACTATTCCGTTCAGAACTCAATGCTTCGGAATTTACTAACCAAGAAAAAAATGATACACCAAAATTAAATCATCCTGATTTTGAATCTGATTTTGAATCTGATTATTCTAACGATGAAGAATTTGAACTTGAACAACACTATTCAAAAAAACCACGAGTACTCTGTATCGATGATTTTAAACCGTTCAGAATTTTAATTAGAGAATCATTAAAAAATGATTTTGATGTAACAGAATGTGAATCTGCTTTAATTGCTTTAGAAAAATTACGAGAAGAACCTCACGACATTATTATTACGGATTATAAAATGCCCGGAATGGATGGAATTGAGTTCACAAAAGTTGTTCGAAAAGATCCTTTATTTGCTGGAATTCCAATAATTATTCTATCTGGTGTTGATCAAGAGAATAGTAAAAAAGAAGCCTTAGAAAAAGGAGCTGATTTATTTTTAAATAAACCCTTACCTCCTGCACTGTTATTAGCCCAAGTAAAATCGATTTTTGAAATGAAAAAACGATTGAGAAAAACACTTTCAAATGGGAATACTTTGTATAAATTTGATTCAAAAACGGCAACACTAACCACTAGCACATCTAATCCTACAACATGGACGGATGACTTAATTAATGTAATCGGAAAAAATTTATCTGATGCGAATTTTAATGTTGCGGATCTTGCCATTCAGTTAAACATGGATAGATCTGTTCTATTCAGAAAAACTAAAAAGACGACAGGCAAATCACCTTCCTACATTATCCAAGAAATGCGAATTCAAAAAGCAATCGATATGTTAATTAATGACAAAGCTACTATTAGTGAAATTGCTTATGCTTGTGGTTATAACTCTCTGTCCTATTTCAGCCAAGCGTTTAAAACACAAATGGGGAAAAGTCCATCAGAATGGTTAAATCGTTTTGAAGAAAATGCTGATTAAGCAAATTGTTTTATAGAATGCATCAAGTTTTATTATTTCTAAACAATGAATTCAATGCTTTAATTTTACATTTCATAGTTAAAAAAAAGCTTGAGCTTGCGCCGAAAAATAGTTTTCAATTATATATTTGAAGAATTTAAGCTGTCCTAAAAAAAATCGAATGTTTTAAGTGGACTCAAATTCCTAAAAAACTTTACTATACTCCAAGAAGTAGTTTCTATTACATATTCGGCGAATTCGAAGAATTTGACCTGTTCAAGTAAAAAAATTGGCCTATCGAATTGGACTGAAACTACAGTTCTCTTTCGAACTGTAGAAACACATTTATTATTCACATAATTAAACTATTTCTTTTCCCCTCGCAAATAACAAGTTAACCTTTCTATCCTTAACTAAACTTCATGATTTATATTTCGACTTAATGCAACCTATTTAGTTCTACATACAATTTTAACTCTCTTTCATTTTCAACTTGTTACACTTCGTAACCAAGCATTAACAAAGAATTCAGATAAACTCGGGTATTATCATTAAATTTAAGGCTGTTACTTTTAAAAATAAAATGAATGTAGATATGAAAAAAATATCCTTAATACTGATCTTACTTTTCAGTATTTCTATTATTGCTCAAGCTCAAAGCTTCTCAACATTTAAAGAATCCCAAGCAACAGTTGGGAAAATTACTACTCAAAGAGGCCCTTCCAGTGTAAATTGGTTTGATGGTGGCGAGAAGTACTCCTACTACCAAACAAATACAGAAACTAAAAAACGCGAAATTCGCTCTTATCAGCCATCAAAGAAAAAAGATGAATTAATTTTTGATGGTGAAGGCTTAATGATTCCTGGAACAGAAACACCTTTCACTTATTCTTCTTTCCAATGGTCTGCGGATTCAAAATTCTTATTATTTAAATCAAATTTCCGCCCAATTTATCGTAATAGCGGTATTGCAGATTTCTATTTATACAATGTTGCCACAAAAGAATTGACTTTAGCAGCAAAAGATGCACGTACAGCTCAACTCTCACCAAACGGTAAAATGATGGGCTTTGAACGTGGTGGTAACCTCTTCATTCGTGAAATGTCTAACAATTCTGAAACTCAATAAACTAATGATGCAACCGATCATATTTTTAATGGCCATTTTGGTTGGGTTTATGAAGAAGAATTCGGATTGTACCAAGCTTGGGAATGGTCACCAGATTCAAAATACATAGCATACTGGCAAGAAGATGAAAATCAGGTTCCAGAATTTCAAATGACTGATTATGAATCGCAACGTCCTGATTACACAAAAATCAGATTCCCAAAAGTTGGCGATCCCAATCCAACAGTAAAAATTGGAGTTATCACAATAGCTGATAAATCACAAAGATGGCTTGATGTGAACGAAATGGGTGAATATTACATTCCAAGAATTAATTGGACAGGAAAAGATCACTTTTTATCTGTTATGGTTTTAAACCGTAAACAAAATCACTTGAAAATTCACTTTTTTGATGTTCGAGACGGTTGTGGAAAATTAGTTGTTGAAGAAGAATCAAAAGCTTGGATTGATGTGTATGATTTCTTTGCAGGAATTTCTCATTTTATTTTCTTCCCAAGTAATGGAAAAGAATTTTTCTGGATTTCAGAACGTGATGGATTCCAGCATTTATATCGTTTCGATTACAATGGAAAACTCTTAAATCAAGTTACATCAGGTAAGTACGAAGTTACTTTTGTGCATGGTTTCGACGAAAAGAAAAACTTGATTTATTATTCTTCTACCGAGGTTTCTCCATTAAACAGACAATTATATGTAGTTCGTTACGATGGCAAAAAGAAAAAATTAGTAACCCAAGAAGAAGGTCGCCACAGAATCGATTTATCACCAAACGGACGTTATTTCATTGACTCTTATTCTTCAGCAAAAAAACCATTAACTGTAGAACTTTGGGATGCAAGAAAACAAAAAATTATTACCAATCTTGCAGATAACTCAGCTTCATTTGCAGAAGTTTCAGATAAAATTTCACTTCGTGAGTTTTTTACCTTCACCACTTCTGATGGTCAATCCTTAGATGGCTACCTTCTAAAACCACACAATTTTGATTCTACCAAGGTATATCCTTTAATGCTAGACATTTATGGTGGACCTGGGGCTCAAAGCGTTTACAACGAATTTGGTGTTAGCGCTTGGCAACAATTCTTATTAGAACATGGTTACGTTATCGCTTCTGTGAATAATCGTGGATCTGGTGGTTATGGTGGCGTTTTCGAAAAAGTAGTTTACAAACACTTGGGTAAATACGAAGCCTTCGATTTCGTTGAAACTGCTAATTATTTAGGAACTAAATCTTGGATTTCTTCTGAAAACAGAGCTATTCGTGGTCATAGTTATGGTGGTTTTATGAGCTCGTTTACCATGGCAAATCATCCTGATGCTTTTAAAGCCGCCATTGTAGCTGCACCTGTTACAGATTGGAGATTATATGATTCCATCTATTCTGAACGCTATATGGATATTCTAGCTGATAATAACGATGGTTATACCAATACTTGCGTAACTACAAATGCAGCGAAAGTATCTGGTAAAATTCTTCTAGTTCACTCAACTATGGATGAAAACGTTCATGTTCAGCATTCTTTCCAATTTGTTACGGCATTAACAAGTGCTGGTATAGATGCTGATTTAAGAATTTATCCTAAAGGTAATCACGGAGTTGCGTATAATGGTGCAAGTTATCAATTACTTTATGGTAAAGTTTATTTTGAGTTCTTAGAAGAACAATTGAAAAACTAAAAGTAAATTAAATAAAAAAAAGACTCACAGTTCTTTAAGGACTGTGAGTCTTTTTTTTATTTAATTACTTAGTTCACTTCTTTGAGTAACTCTTCAACAGCACGTTTTAACTGTGCATCATTATCATTTAATTGCCAATCTGGCCTATTCATTACTTCAATATCTGGAACAGCTGGCCCTTTTACTTCCTGATTCAAGTCCGTTTTCTTGGTAAACCAAGCTCTAAATGGTAAACGAACAAAAGAACCATCAATCAGACCACGTCCACCTGTAGAAATTACACTTCCGTTTGTAGGTAAGCCAACCAATTTTCCGACTTCGGCAGATTTATAAGCATGAGAGAATATCTCTGCGTTTGAGTAAGAACCTTCATTACACAAAGCTATCGATGGTTTTGTCCATGCTGCAAAAACAAGACGCTCTCCAATCGGATAATATCCTCTAAACTTAGATTTTTCTTTTTCTAAATCTTTAGCTGCGCCTCTTGGAATAGTATAGGAGTGTTGACTATACGTTAATGTTGTCATTAAATAATCAGTAGTAAATCCACCACCATTATATCGTACATCGATTAACATTCCTTCTTTTCCGTAGCCTGCAGCAGTGAAATCACGCTCATAAACCTCAAAACTTGGCATATTCATCCCTTGAACATGAATGTAACCTAATTTTCCATTTGACCATTTTTCGACAAGTTTTCTGCGATTTTCTACCCATTCATTATATAATTCTTGTCTAATACTCAAAACAGGTCGAATAACAACTTCCCGATCTTTTTTGTCTTTTCCTTTTACAGTTAAAACAACTTGTTCATCAACTTTGCCATTCAATAGAGCATAAACATTTACGTTTTCTTTTATTTCAACGCCATCAACAGAAGTGATTATATCACCTTCCATTAATTTTGATACTGATTTATCGGCTGGTGTATTTGGAACAACATGAGTTACTTTTACTCCGCCTTTAGTTGGCTCAAGTTCAGTTCCTAAAAGACCGGTTCTCACTTCTTGAGTTTCATCTCTTCTTGGCGTTGTAAATCGCATGTGTGAAGCGTTTAACTCTCCAAGCATATAATTGACGACTAATGCAAAATCGACATCTATAGAAGTGTTTATGGCTAAATCACGATATTTAGTTTTTAATTTTTCCCAATTGTTTCCATGGAAATTAGGATCATAAAATCCATCGCGTAAAGTTCTCCAAGCTTCATCAAAAACTTGAGCTTTTTCTGCTACAAAATCAATAGTCATTTTTCCTGAATATGGTAAGATTTCCGTTTTGGAAGATTTTACATCTAATCGATTTATCGAACCTCCTGCTTTCATGAAATAAACATATTTACCTTCTTTATCTAAACGTAAACCTCTAGGATTACTTCCACCTTTAGTTAGTTCAGTTAGCTTTTTACCATCCCATTTTATACTATATAAATCATTTCCTTTTTCTGATGTATTTTCTGCTGTATAATAAAATGTTTCCCCATCTTTAGAGATCACAAAATCACGTTCACTTCCAGAGAAAGAAGTGACTTGTACAACCCGTTTATAAATGCCGTCAAAGTCAATTTGAATGGGTTTTACTTCTTCTTTTTTGCTTGATTTAGATTTTTTATCATCTTTTTTAGCAGGTGTTTCTTTTGGTTTTTCATATTCTTCCCAATCTGTTTTTGAACGTTCAAAATCTTCCGCTTTTAACCAAACAAACCAAATATCTTCGCTCAAATTATTTCTTTCTGAGACAAAACCTAATTTTGAGCCATCTGCACTCCAAAATGGAGAATAATCACTTCTAGGATGCATTGAAATATTTACCGCTTTTGATGAATTATCTGTAGCTTGAATAAATACTTCTCGGTTAAATTCTAAATTGGTCATTGAAAAAGCCAACCATTTATCATCCAGACTCCAAGTTACTTGATCTACGGATGCCCAGCCATCATAAAATTTAATCGTTTTTTTAAGTTTTAAATCTGAAGAAATTTCAGAAACCAAGAAACGACCTCTTCCATTCATGTAAGCAACTTTTTCGCCATTATTGGAAACAACAGGATTTGATTCGTCTTCTTTTGAATCGGTTAATCGAACAATTGTACGCTTTAGGGTTTTAAATAAATCTGACTCTTTAGGATCATCTGATTTTACTGCCACTAATTCAAAGTTTGATTCAAATCGATCGCTCACAAAAACTAAAACAGAATCATTTAACCAAGCAGGATTCATATCACGATACGGACTATCTGAAACATTTACTGCTCTTGATTTTTCTTTATCGGCTTGCCTAATAAAGACTTCACCACGATAAACAAAAGCGGTTAATTTGCCATTTGGTGAAATCGCATATTCATTCGCACCTGTTTTTACCGTTTTTAATTCACTTGCGTCATTTCGTTGATCAGCGCTGATTTTAATAGTTACTTTTTTGGGAGCAGAATACGTTCCATTCTTTTCTGTCATCAAAAAGAGTCCATCTCCTTGTTCAAAAACAAGCGCTTTCCCATCATAAGACATGGAAAAAGAACGCATGATTTGTTCTTCAGCTTTTAGGCTTGTGATTTTTGATGGATCACCAGCTTGTTTACCATTTCCATCAATCCCAACGGAATAAATATTGTAATTACCAGCTTCTGAACTCATAAAAAACAAGGTGTTATCGTTTACCCAATGTGGATAAGCATCATTTGTTGAAAACAAGTTCAACTTTGTGAAATTCTTATTTTTTGTATCGTAAGTCCAAATTTCTCTATTTGATGAACCTGAATAATCTTTACGAACTAAAGGATTAATGTCTCCTTTTACGAAAGCTAAAAATCTTCCATTTGGTGAATAGATTGGATCATATCCAAAAGCATCTAAGGTTCTTTGTGGCGTTCCTCCTTTTACAGAAACGGTGTAAACTTCAGCATTTCTCTCAATTTGTTTAAAATCACGAGAAGTACTAAAAACAAGTTCATCATTTCCTTTCCATGATGAAAAAACATCATCTGATGAACGATACGTTAATTGATTAGGGACTCCACCTCCCACAGGAATCAAAAAAACATCATTATTGCCATAACGATTAGACGTAAATGCAATAGTTTTTCCATCTGGACTAAATCGTGGCATACTCTCATAAGCTGGATGAATTGTTAAACGAACTGCTTTTCCACCATTTGCTGAAACAGTCCATATATCACCTTGAAAAGAAAAAGCAATTGTGTTTCCGTCTGGACTTATTTCAGGAGTCACAAGAACTAAGTTGCTTTGCGCTTGATTAAGCTGCGAACTGAATAATAAAGACCATGCTAATAAAATAGATTTCATGTTGCTTTAATTTTTATTGATAATTCATGAAGAGATTGTTT
>Ga0210011_1001981_pt1 | contig 17787 bp, 17 predicted proteins | sample CryGeymeta201502_FD_183972 | JGI IMG/M metagenome (GOLD analysis project Ga0210011, IMG submission 183972) | Groundwater microbial communities from Crystal Geyser aquifers in Utah, USA - Crystal Geyser metaG 2015-02 (SPAdes) (version 2) | ecosystem: Environmental > Aquatic > Deep subsurface >...
CAGGTGGCAACAGCGGCCCGATCAACTCCCACTCCGCATCCGACAAGTCTCCGCGACCCATGACTGCTCCTCAAAAAGCAGTCTTGAATCAGAACTCAGGGCAAATGGGAATCTCTTTTGTCAACACGGCCTAAGCATGTGGCGTCCACGCTCTCAGCACGCGACCCCGACCGACGGTGCCTACGTCCGTCCACGATCTGATTTCGTGGCGAACATTATAGCTATGCTTTGGTAGGGGAGGGCGCCCGAGAAACGGCGCTGTTGTGCTTGGGCGCCCTTGAGCTTGCGTCAGGCAGCCGACCCGGAGGCAGAGCCATCTACCAACGCCTTGATTGCGGCCCGGCCGCGGTTGAGGCGACTTTTTACGGTCCCGATATTGCACCCCGCCACCAGCGCCGCATCTTCATAGCTCATCCCGGCACCGGCAATCAGCAGCAGCATTTCACGCTGCTGTGCAGGGAGCTTGAGCATAGCCCTGTTGACGTCTTCGACGTGGATGCGGGCCTCCTGCGTTGGTTCCTGGATCAGGATGCGCTCAGCCGCTTCGGGATCCCACACCGCAAATTGCCCGCGCTTGCGCGCGTTCGAGTAGAAATGATTGCGCAGGATGCGGAACATCCATGCGCGAAAATTGCTGCCTTGCTGAAACGTCCGGCGCGAAGCCCATGCTCGCATCATGGCTTCCTGCACAAGATCATCGGCATAGGTGCGGTCGCGGCATAATCCGCGCGCAAAGGCGCGTAGCGCCGGAACCAGCCGCACCATGTCTTTTTTGAATTGCTCAAGTTCATCCTCGGTGAGGTCAGGAGCCAATTGCGCTTCCATTTATTCTTTATCCGCTTTGGGCGTACGCGGATCCATGGTCAGTTTTGAGACCAGATCCGCGAAATCTTCGGGAATGTCTTCCGACGCAAGATCGTCAAAAATCTGACGAAGGGCCGCATCGACGGGATCAAACGCCATTGGGGGGCTTTTTGCCCCATCCTTCTGGTGCTTGTGGTCGGTCATGTCATTTCCTGTTCTGCGCGAGTCCGAAGGTTAAGCGGTAGACCTCGCCACATGCCAGGAGTAGGGCACGACTGAAAGGGAGGCACCGCTATAGCGCAAGCTTGCGAGAAATGTTCCAAGGTCGTGGAACTTTTATTGCCGACCCCGATTAGTTCCGGACTTAGGAGACCCCAATGACATTCCAAGCCGCTGTTGCGCATGAACTTCCCTTCCTGCGCCGTTATGCTCGCACGCTGACCGGATCGCAATCCGTCGGCGACGCGGCTGTCCGCGAAACGCTCCAGGCCATGATCGCCGCGCCGGAGGAGTTCAATGCGGAGGCCGATGTTCGCCAGGAACTTTATCGGATCTTCCACAAGATCTGGACCGATTCCTCCTTGCGTCCCATGGACACGCCCGGCGCGATTGTCGGCTCGCTGCCCCGTCGGTTGCGCAAGGCACTGCTGTTGACCACGATTGAGGGATTCAGCGAACACGAAGCCGCTTACATTCTCGAGATCGAAGAGAATGACGTGCACGATTTTGTCGTGCAGGCGCGCGAAGCGATCCATTCGATGCTTTCGGCCAAGGTCATGATCATCGAGGACGAAGCGATCATTGCGCTGCACCTCAAATCGCTACTGATGTCGATGGGCAATGATGTGGGCGCCATTGTTCGCACAAAGGACGAAGCTGTTGCGACCGCAGCCGATCTTCAGCCCGAGCTGATCCTCGCCGATGTCAATCTGGCCGATGGTTCCAGCGGGATCGATGCCGTGGCCGAAATCCTTCAGGAGATGACAATTCCGGTGATCTTCATCACCGCATTTCCAGAAAAGCTGCTGACTGGCGAGCGCGACGAGCCTGCCTATGTCATCAGCAAGCCCTTCAACCCCGACGATGTCGTCGCAACCGTGTGGCAGGCATTGCTGGTCGCGCGCGAGACGGCGGCCATGTCGGAGTGCGCCTGATTGTGGTGGAGGGGCGGCCGATGCCAGCGCGCATCGGCCGCCTTGGCCTTGTGTACGGGGCCCCGATTGCCTGTGCCGAGCGCATGACAGGCACCGGCATGGGCGACCTTTCTTCTGGCCAATCTGACAAAATTGCGTGACGATGACCCCGGCGATTTCCCTGCGTGGCCCGCTGACGTTCGACAAGGCCGCGCAGCTTATCAAGGCGCTGTCTTTTTCGCGTCCGTGGCTTCCGCTGATCGCCGGTTTGCTGATCGTGCTGGGCGTCGGGATATTGACCACCCGGACGGTGATCCGGTCGGACGATGATAGCCAACAGGTTCGCGATTCCCTCATCACCATTGGCACGGCCGATGCATTGATGTTGTCGATTGTGGAGATGAACAACGCGCAGCGCGGGTACATCCTCAGCCGCAATCCCGCATTTCTTGATCGCTTCTCCGATGAAAGCCGGTCGCTGGCGACCCGGCAGGCAGCGCTTGTCGCGCAACTTTCTGCTGATCCGGGTGCAGCAGAGCTGGCAGAGCAGCTAGAAACCGAGATGCGCGCGCGAAAGATGACGTTCGTCGATATCGAACGGCGCATTGCGCTTGGGGACATATCCGGCGCAGGTGCGATATCGGTGGCTGCGCGAACCCGGACTGATGATGTCCGGCAGGTCATCGACGCGATCAAAGCTTACGCCGATGGTCAGCTCAAAAAACGACAATCGGACGCATCGCGCACCGGGAACCGCGCGCTGGTGCTGGCGATTTCCGGGCTTTTCAGCGCCGCCATGCTCATCGTCATCGCTACGATTTTCCTGGCCCGCCGGTCTGCCGATCTCGAACGTGCCAATGCCGAAGTTTCTGCGCTGGCCCAAAGCCTGGAGCGGCGCGTTTCCGAACGGACTGCCGATCTTGCCGAGGCCAATGAGGAAATCCAGCGCTTTGCTTACATCGTCAGTCATGATCTGCGCAGCCCGCTCGTCAACGTGATGGGCTTCACCGCCGAGCTGAAAGACGCACAGGAAATCGCGGCGTCATATATTGCCACGCTTGCCCAGGCAGATCCCACCAGTGTTCCAGCCGAGGTTCGCACCGCAGTCGTTGAGGATATGCCCGAAGCGATGAATTTCATCCGCGCAGCAACCGGGCGGATGGACCGCCTTATCAAGGCGATCCTCCAGATCTCGCGAGAAGGGCGCCGGTCCATGGTGGTCGAGAAGGTCGATCTTGGCGCACTGCTTGCCAATCTGCACGACACCCTGTCGGGACAACTCGATGCGGTGAATGCCGAGGTCACAATTGCCCCTCTGCCCGAGGTGCACAGCGATCCTCTGGCGCTAGAACAGGTGTTCGGAAACCTGCTCGACAACGCGATCAAGTATTTGAAGCCGGGCGTGCCGGGCCGCATTGCTGTCAGCGGCGAGAGGAAGGGTGGCAAGGCCATCGTGCGGATCAAGGACAATGGCCGCGGAGTGGCCCCCGTGGATCAGCGCCGCATCTTCGAACTGTTCCGCCGGGCCGGACAGCAGGACCAGCCCGGCGAAGGTATCGGCCTTGCGCACGTGCAAGCCCTTTTGCGACGGATGGGCGGGAAGATCGAACTCACCAGCGCGCTTGGCGAAGGAAGCTGCTTTACGGTGACATTGCCCATATCTATGTCCCCCGCGGCGCGATAGGAGATCACCGCAATGCCCCCGACGGAACATCATCAGGTTACCATCCTCATGGTTGAGGACGACCTGGGCCATGCGCGGTTGATCGAAAAGAACATCCGCCGCGCCGGTGTGATGAACGAAGTGATCCATGCAGTCGATGGAACGACCGCGCTGAAGCACCTGGCCCACGGACAGACGCTCGATCAGAAGCCGTTCCTCGTTCTGCTCGATCTCAATCTGCCCGACATGAGCGGGATCACCATTCTCGAACATCTGAAATCCGATCCGCATCTGCGTCGTTTCCCGGTGATCGTGCTGACCACCACGGATGACGAGCGCGAGATTCAGCGCTGCTATGATCTCGGGGCGAATGTCTACATCACCAAGCCGGTCGATTACGAAGCGTTCACCACTGCGATCCGGCAACTGGGGCTGTTTCTTGCGGTGATGCAGGTTCCGGGCACGGACGAATTTGCGTGACCTGCAAACCGGCTCGGCTCAGGTTGCTTTATATCGACGACGACGAAGGCTTTGCCCGGTTGCTGAGCCGCAACATGCAGCGATTGGGCTTCGACGTAGTCCTCGCCAACGAAGGGGCGAGCGGGCTTGCAAAGCTCAATGATGCGAATTTCGATATCATCGCGCTCGATCACTACATGCCGGGCATGTCAGGAGAGGAAACCCTGGCCCGGATCGTTACCCTGCCAGAACCGCCGCCCGTGGTTTACGTCACGGCGTCTGACGAATGCCAGGTCGCAGTCACCGCGCTGACATCGGGTGCGGCCGATTACGTCATCAAGGACATGAGCGAGGGGTTCTTCGAACTGCTGGCTGCGATCCTCAGACAATCACTTGAAGCCAACCTGCTGAAACGCGCCGAAGAGGCCGCGCAGGCCGATGTGGTCATCGCGCGCCAACGCGCCGAGGTGCTCTTGCGGGAGGTCAATCACCGCGTCGCCAACAGCCTGACACTGGTGGTTTCGATGGCCCATCTGCAAGTGGCGGTTTTGCCGGTGGGCGAGGCGCGGGCGGCGATGGAGGATTTTGCCAACCGCGTTTATGCGATCGCGCAGGTGCACAAACGGCTTTATACATCGCAAGACATCCGCACGGTCCGGCTTGATACCTATCTGGAAGAGCTGGTGCGCGATTTGCACCGCAGTGTCTCCAGCCAGAAGGCACTGACACGCATTACCTTCGAATCGCCTGAGATGGCCGTGAGTATCGACCGTGCGATATCGCTCGGGGTCATCCTGTCTGAACTCATCACCAATGCCAGCAAATATGCCTATCCGGGCGATCTGAAGGGCGAGGTGCGTGTCCGGGTGATTTGCGACGCTGACGGCGCGGCGCGGTTGGAGGTTGAGGACGATGGCGTCGGTCTGGATGATGGCGCCGCCAAGGGCACGGGGCTGGGCACGCAGGTGATGGAAGCGCTCGCCTCAGGCCTCAACGGACGGCTCGATCTGGAAGGCTTGGCGTGTGGGGCGCGCGCCACCTTGCATTTCTGCATGGAGTGACGCCGTGCACTGCGCAGGCGTGATGGTCTTGCGCAAACCCAAGGAACATTTGTGGGCCTCCCCCGGTTGAACCCCGGCAAAGGAGACATGGAATGATCAAGAACGTCCTCGGCGCCGTGATCGGCGCGCAGCTTGCCAAGAAATCCTCGAAGGTCGACAACGGAACGGGCGCCGTGCTCGGTTCGCTTGTGCCTATGGTTATCGCCCGCATGAGCCTTCCGGCCATGGTCGCGGTCGGTGCCGGTGGCTATCTGGTGAAGCGTTATCGCGACAAGCAGGTCACACCGCAAGCGGGCAGCGCAGCATCGAACCAACCGATGACTTCTGCGCCGGTCACGACGCCGCAATCAACGATCTGAATAGCGACGGATCACCAAGACGGACGGGACCTTGTGTTCCGTCCGTCGACGTTTGGCTCGCACGGGTGTGCGGCGCGAACCGATGAAGGCAGGGTGCCTTCAAAAATGTGGGACGCAACAGAAGCTTGGACTGGCTCGACCATACTTCAATGAGTTAGGTACGGTCTGCGTCCAAGATGCTTGGACAAAAATCACAACAAGCTAGATTATCCTTCGCCTGGGTCAGAACAGGTTGGGCAATCCTTCAAGCAGCTGCTGGATGCCGGCCAACGTTGGCAAACAGGGGTCTCATTTGCAACTGCCGTATCGGGACTGGCGGGAAGCCGATCGCCATTTCTCTCAGATGAGTGGCGAACGACACGCAGTCATCGGCGGCTCGTAAGCATTTCGTCCAAAAATCGGTGAATTTAAGCTCTCCCGCCCGATTCCCTGAAATCGGACAAGGTTGCACATCGGCCTGAATGGCCGGGTTTGGGACAAATCCGCCATTCCCGTGGAGGAGCCCGGATGACTGGCTTCTCCAGAGGCCGACACTACGATGGTCAGCCGTCAAACCTATTCGAAGTTCCCTGCGGGGCTGAACAAGGTGGCCACCAATCCACTTGTTCCATTTTCGAGGACGAGTTCGATGCCCATCGCGTCGCACAGATCCCGCGCAATGGCGAGGCCCAGCCCAGACCCTGTGACAGCAGGATCGAACCGCGCGCCGACCTCGAAAGCCCGGTCGATCAGCCCCTCTGGAATGCCCGGTCCATCGTCTCTGATCGTGACTGTAACCGCGCCATCGGACTCGCTGGCCACGGTCAGGACCACGTCTCGCCGTGCCCATTTTCCCGCATTGTCGAGTAGGATCGAGAGCACTTCGGCATAATCGACCGGATCGAGCGGCAGCGCTTTGTCCCTGTCAGTGTCCAGCTGAAGCGTGAATGTCTTTCCAGGATGCAGCCGCTCCATCGCCCGCAGGATCGGGAGGGCAAGAGCGGGCAGCACGACGCCTTGGCCCGAGGGCTTCCGGCCAGCGGACGAACGGGCCCGCGCGAGCTGGTATTCGATCTGCTGCTCCATCGTGCGCGCCTGATCCAGCATCACCGCGCCAGCCTGCCGACATTCGCCCCGTTCCTCCAGGCGCTCGGCCTCGTCAGTAATGATCGCGAGTGGGGTGCGCAGGCTGTGGGCCAGATTGCCGGCCTGCACCCGCGCGCGGGCCAGCATCGCCTCGTTCTGGTGGATATAGGCGTTGAGGTCAGCCGCCAGCGGGGCGATTTCCGTGGGGTATTGCCCTTCCAGCTCTTCAGCCTCGCCATGCCGAAGCCGGGCAAAGGCCTGCGACAGCCGGTCAAGCGGCTTGAGACCGAACGAGATGATCGCATACCCCGTCGCCAGCAGCAGGGCCGCAAGGGCCGCCAGCCATGTGGTCAGATCGCGGGTGAAGCTGCCGATCAGGCGGTCGAGCTCGCTTTGGTCGGTAGCGATCACGAAGTGGATGTCCTCGCCCGCCGGCCACTTGCGGGTGTAGCCATAGGTTATGGCCGGCCCGGTTGGCCCGTTATCAAGCCGGTGGAGGATCTCGGGCGAATGGGCGATGCTTTCGTCAAGGCTGCCGCGGGTCATGGACCGCGAGCGCAGCGGCGCGCGTCCATCGGCAGTGACCTGCCAGTAAAACCCCGAAAGCGGCTCGGCATAGCGCGGATCGGACAGCGGGCGGGTGAGCACAATCGCGCCGTCCGCGGCGATCTCGGTCAGCCCGCCAAGCTCGCGCACATGGACTTCAAGCTCCTCATGATAGGATAGCTCGACATGCTTGCTGAAGATGCCAACGGCCGAAAACCAGATCGCCGCGATACCGAGCATGACCCACAGGCTCACCGCCAGCAGAAAGCGCAGCCTGAGGCTGCCGGGAACGGGCCAGCGCATCACTTGGCGAACCTGTAGCCCAGCCCGCGCAGGGTGGTGATGCGCTCGCGCCCGATCTTGCGGCGCAACCGGCCGATCAGGACTTCGACGGTGTTCGGCTCGCGCTCGTCGTCAAGCGCATAGAGATCATCAAGGATGTCGGTTTGCGACAGCACCTGCCCGGCGCGGCGAAGGAACAGGTGCAGCAAGCGGAATTCCTGTTTGCTCAGCACCAGAGGCGCACCTGCCAGTGTTGCGGTGCGGGCGATCGGATCCAGCGCCAGGTCGCTATTCGCGATAATAGAGGCACGGGTGCCTTGTTGGCGACGAAACAAGGCGTTGAGGCGGGCCAGCAGCTCTTCGAAGCGCACTGGCTTGACCACGAAATCATCAGCGCCAGCGTTCAGACCCTCAACCTTGTCCTGCCAGCTGCCGCGCGCGGTGAGGATCAGGATCGGGGTTTCGAGCCGCTGGTCGCGCCAGTGCCGCAGCAGATCGAGCCCACTGCCATCGGGCAGACCGAGATCGAGGATCACGGCGGCCATACGGTCCACATCGGGCCAATCCCCGGCCTCGGAGCGCGAGGTGGCGAGCTCCACCGCGAAATCGGCAGCGCGCAGCCTTTCGCTCAAACGGCGACCGAGTTCAGGATCGTCTTCGACAATGAGGAGGCGCATGGCGTGCCGGTCCCTTTCCGCCGCCGGTGATGGGCCATGAAACTGACAATAAGCTGCCAGACTGGCAAGTTCCTGTCAGCTTGGCAGGGCAAATGGGCGGGCATGACACCGCACCTCATCGCCCGCCTTGCCCCATTGGCCGTACTTGCTGCCATGCCCGCCTGCTCCTCCCCCCCTTCGGAGCAGGCCGGTGATCAGGCCACCAAAGCCGATGCAGCCGCAGGGCTGGCGATCGAGTCCGTGTCTGCAAGGGAGGTCGACAACGTCCCCCTCGGCAGCGTTCCCGGAACCATCAGCCTCCCCCCCGAGGCCCGGGTCGCGGTCACTGCGCCTTTTGCGGGCGCAGTGGTGCGGGTCTACGTGATCGAAGGGCAGGAGGTGGCCCGCGGCGAGGCGCTCGGGCTGATGCGGGCGACTGAACCGGTTGCCATCGGGGGCGATCTTGCGCGTGCTCGCTCTGCGGCGACCCTTGCCGAGGCCCGCGCCAAACGGCTTGCTCAGCTTGCCGACGAAGGCGTGATTGCGCAGGCCCGTGCCGATGAGGCCAAGGCCGAATGGGAACAGGCCCGCGCCAGTGTCACGCAGTTTGCAAAGATGGCGTCGCTTGGTGGGGTCAGTGCTGACGGCACCATGACCCTGCGCGCGCCGATTGCCGGGCGGGTGGCCAAGGTCGCGGTCGAGACCGGCGGCGGGGTCGATACGGTCACCGCGCCGTTCGTGGTCGAGGCGGCAGGTGCCTATCAGATCGAACTGCAACTGCCCGAAAGGATTGCGCAGGCGGTGCGGCCCGGCATGGCAGTCGAGATCGCACTAGGCGGCGAAGGAGCAGCGCCAGTCGGCGGCAAGATCATCGCGGTGGCCCCCTCGCTTGATCCGTCGACCCGCTCGGTGATGGCTCGCGCCACCATCGGCGCGGCACCCGGTGTCATCGCGGGCCGCAATGTCACTGTCACGATCCTCGGGAACGGGAGCGGAATAGCCGTGCCGGATCGTGCCGTCACCCGCATTGGCGACAAGGATCATGTCTTCGTTCGGAAGGGCAAGGCCTGGGAGAAGCGAGCGGTGACCGTCGCTGCGCGCGGCGGGGGGCAAGCGGTAATATCCGCTGGCCTCGCGGCGGGTGAGACGGTCGCTGCCAGCAGCGTGGCCGAACTCAAAGCAATGAACGCGGAATAGGCGCGGGTCATGCTGGCGAAACTTGTAGAACGCGCGCTCAATCTGCGCCTTGCCGTGATCGGACTGGCCGCTTTGCTGGCGGGGCTGGGCGCTTGGTCGTTCCTCAATCTGCCGATCGACGCCTTCCCCGACATCAGCACCACGCAGATCAAGATCATCCTGAAGGCCCCCGGCATGACCCCGGAAGAGGTCGAGAGCCGCGTTGTCACACCGATCGAGATGGAGATGCTCGGCATCCCGGACCAGACGGTGCTGCGCTCGGTCGCCAAATATGCGATTGCTGACATCACTATCGACTTCACCGACAGCACCGACATTTACTGGGCGCGCCAGCAGGTGGGCGAGCGGTTGAATGCCGTGATGGCGGACCTTCCGCCGGGCGTCGAAGGCGGGCTTGCGCCGATCTCCACGCCGCTCTCGGAGATGTTCATGTTCACGCTCGAAGGGCCGCAGTCGCTTAGCGAAAAGCGCCGGGTGCTCGATTGGACGATCCGCCCGGCCTTGCGCACCGTGCCGGGGGTGGCGGATGTGAATTCGCTGGGCGGTTATGCGGAGACCTTCGAGGTCGCGCCTGACAGTGCGGCACTGGCCGCCGCCGGGCTCAGCACGGCCGATCTTGCCGCCGCGATCGAAGCCAGCAACCGCAATGATGGCGCAGGCCGCCTTAGAAGCGGAGAGGAAGCGCTGATTGTGCGGGCGACAGGCGCGATCCGCAGCCTTGATGATCTGGCCGCTGTCGTGGTGCGCGCATCGGGCGGCGCCGTGGTGCGCGTGGGCGATGTCGCAATGGTGCGCATGGGCAGCCTCACCCGTTACGGCGCGGTCACCAAGAACGGCACGGGCGAGGCGGTGCAGGGCCTCGTGATCGCTCTGCGTGGCTCTGACGCATCCAAGGTGGTCGAAGGCGTCAAGGCGCGGCTCGAAGAGATCCGTTCCAGCCTTCCGCCCGGCATGAGTGCGAATGTGTTCTATGACCGCTCCGATCTCATCACCCGCGCTGTCGGCACGGTCGAGTCGGCACTGCTCGAAGCGACCGTGCTGGTGGTCATCCTGCTGCTGTTGTTCCTCGGCGATGTGCGCGCTTCGGTGATCGTCGCGCTGGCGTTGCCGATGGCGGTGTTGCTGACCTTCATTTTCATGCGCGCGATTGGTCTTACCGCCAATCTGATGAGCCTTGGTGGGCTGGCGATTGCGGTCGGCATTCTGGTCGATGGCGCGGTCGTGGTGGTTGAAAACGTCGTCGAGCGCCTGTCGGACCCGAAGCACGCCTCTTCGAGCAAGCTCCACAATGTGTTCATGGCTTCCGCCGAAGTCGCCAAGCCGGTCACTTCCGGCCTTGCGATCATCGCCATCGTGTTCCTGCCGCTACTGACGCTCGAAGGGTTGGAGGGCAAGCTGTTCGGCCCTGTGGCACTCACCATCGTTCTGTCGCTCGCCTCGGCGCTGGTTTTGTCGCTGACGCTGGTGCCGGTGCTGGCCTTCTACCTGCTCAAGGTGAAGGTGGACACGGATGGGCACCATCACGAACCCTGGCTGATGCGCCAGATTTCGCCGCGCTACCACGCGCTGCTGGAAGGCGCCTTCGCCCGCAAGGCCCGCGTGTTTACGGTCGCAGCGGTCGGTCTCGTGCTGGCGGGCGCGGCTTACACCATGACCGGCAAGACGTTTCTGCCGGTCATGGATGAAGGCTCTGTGATTGTGCAGCTGACCAAGCTGCCTTCGATTGCGCTCGACCACTCGGTTGAAGGTGACCTCAAGGTCCAGCGGGCCATCATGAAGCAGGTTCCCGAAGTCGAGGCGGTGATCGCCCGCGTCGGCTCGGACGAGCTGGGTCTTGATCCGATGAGCCCCAACGAGACCGACAGCTTCCTGCAATTGAAGCCGCGTGAGGAATGGCGCGTGTCCGACAAGGAGTGGCTGGTCGATGAGCTGCGCAAGGTCATGGAGCAGTTCCCCGGAATCGAGCCGACCTTCACCCAGCCCATCGAAATGCGCACTTCGGAAATGCTGACCGGTGCCCGCGGCGATCTTGCAATCAAGCTGTTCGGCCCCGATGCTGCCGAACTTTCGCGGCTCGCAGGCGTGATCCAGACCCGGCTTGAGGGGATCGAAGGCACCAGCGAGGCGATGACGGTCGCCAATGACCGGGTCGATTACCTGCTCGTCGATATTGACCGGGTGGCCGCAGGCAGGGTCGGGATGCCGGTGTCGGACTTGCAGGACATGATGCGGGCGCAGGTGGAAGGCGTGCGCGCCGGGATGGTGGCAGACGGCGTGCGCCGGGTGCCGATCGTGTTGCGGGGCGAAGGTGGCGGCGGCAACCTCGATGTCCAGCAGTTTGCCGATCTCGTCTATCGTTCGCCCAGTGGACAGTTGGTGCGCGCCAGCGATGTCGCGTCGGTCGTTCGGTCTGAAGGGCCGGTGAAGCTGGAGCATGAGAACGGCTCACGCTTTGCCATGGTGCAGGCCTTTGTCACCGGGCGTGACATCGTCAGCTACGTCGATGATGCCAAAGCTGACATCGCCGCCAATGTTCCGCTGCCACAGGGCTACCGGCTGGAATGGGGCGGGCAGTTCGAAAACCAGCAACGTGCCTCGGCGCGGCTGCTGATCGTGCTGCCCGTGGCGATCCTGCTGATCTTTGCGGTGCTTTATCTCAGCCTCGGATCGGTGCGCGCCTCGCTGCTGATTCTCACCAACATTCCCTTCGCAGCCGTAGGCGGGATGATCGCGCTGGCATTGTCGGGGGAGTATCTCTCGGTCCCGGCCTCCGTCGGTTTCATCGCCTTGCTGGGCATCGCGGTGCTCAACGGCCTCGTCATGGTGACCTATTTCCGCCAGCTGCGCGAGAGCGGGATGCCGCTGGCCGAGGCGGTCAGGCGCGGGGCTGAACGTCGCCTGCGCCCGGTGCTGATGACGGCCAGCATCGCCGCCTTCGGCCTCGTCCCGCTGCTGTTCGCCACCGGGCCGGGATCGGAAATCCAGAAGCCGCTCGCCATCGTCGTGATCGGCGGTCTGGTGACAGCAACCCTGCTGACACTGGTGCTGCTGCCAATTCTTTACGAACGCTTCGGTGAAGGCCCAGCCGACCATGCCGACGAAATGCCGGAGGCCTCAGCATGATCCGCCGTTTGTTGTGTGCAAGCTCGCTCGCGTGCTTGCTTGCCGCTCCGCTGGCCGCAGAACCGGGGTTGCCGCCAGAGGAAGCGGTGGCTGCTGCCCTTATGGAGCATCCCAGTGTCGCCGCCGCCCACGCCCGGCTAGAAGCTGCGCGCGCCCGCGCCGAAGGCATTCGCAAGGGTTCCTACGAATTCACCGTGCAGGGTAGCTATACCCGCCGCGACGTGAACGGTGGAGCGGCCTTCAATGAATATGACGCGCAATTGAGCCGCCCGATCCGTCTGCCCGGCAAGGCAAGGCTCGACCACGAAATCGGCAAGCAGGGGACTGCCGTGGCCGAGAACGTTGCCGAAGACGCCCGCCACGAGGCCGCGCTGCTGCTTGCCGCGCACTGGTTCGACTGGCTCTCGGCATCCGCCCATGCCGAGGTCGATCAGGCGGCAGTCGCAAACTACGAAGCCGCGCTCGCGGCAGTCAGACGGCGGCGCGACATGCGCGATGCCTCGCAGCTTGACGTTGATCAGGCCGAGGCGGCGCTGGCCGAAGCGCGCCGGTCGCTGGAGCAATTCTCCGGCCTTGCTGCGCTCGCCCGGACGCGCCTCGCTTCGCAATTCCCCGGCCTGGCACTCCCGCAGCAGGCACCCGAGGTGCCGTTCCCGGACATGGCCGACGCGCGCATGTCGCAGCTTGGCGGTCTAGTGGTCGTCAACAGCCACATGATCGCTGCCGCCGAGGCCGAGAGCACCCGCATGTCCGCAGTTGCCGACCGCGCGCGGGCCGACCGGATGGCTGACCCTACGGTTGGTCTGCGGTTGTTCTCCGAATTCGGCGGGCTTGAACGCGGTGCTGGCGTGGTCATCAGCATGCCGATCGGCGGAGGGCATCGCCGGGCAGTGGCAGATGAAGCGAGCGCAGGCGCCGCTGCCGCGCGGGCCGATGAACAGCTCGCCCGCTTCGATGTCGCCGAAACCGCCAATGCCGACGTGACAGAGGCGCGCTTCCGCATAGACAGCTGGCAGCGCGCCCGCGAGGCTGTGGCAGCTCAGATGGCGGCACTCGAGAAGCTTCGCCGCGGGCATCAGCTTGGCGAGATCGACCTTGCCGATTTGCTGCTGGGCGAACGCATGGTCCACGACGCGTTCCGCCGAGAAGCCGAAGCCCGTGCCGAAGCGATGCGGGCAATCACCAAACTGCGGATCGACGCGCATGATCTGTGGCTCGGCGACTGAGGGGCGGAGTGCGATGGCTGTCTAACGAAGAATAATTGATTTCATTCAAAAGTGGCGTGAAAATAGTCAACAAATTTAACCGGCTTTATTTGAGATAAATCTGATTCATTTAAAAATTCTCAAAATCTCATAGTTGTAAAAAGCGAATTTTACACTGAGGACGGCCCATATAAATCATGGATTGCATAAATATTTTGGCCAGTAGATGTGGGGAGTGAACTACGTGTCCATGATGACCAAAGAATTTCTTGTTTCAATTCATCAGAAGGAATTCAGGTCAATGCATAGTCATGCGATCAAGCTTGCCGCCATTCTCTCCGTCGCTGTGATCCCGTTGGCGACGTCCGCGCCGCTCCAGGCGCAGGCAGAAGCGCCCGCAAAGCCCATGACCAACAAGGACTGGTGGCCAGAACGGCTCGACCTGTCGCCCCTGCGTCAGGAGGCGCCGCAATCCAACCCGCTGGGTGAGAATTACGATTACGGAAAAGAATTCAACACGCTCGATCTGGATGCAGTGAAAGCTGATATCGCCAAGGTTCTGACGACGTCGCAGCCTTGGTGGCCCGCGGACTACGGAAATTACGGCCCGTTCTTCATCCGCATGGCGTGGCATAGCGCGGGAACTTATCGTGTCGCCGATGGTCGCGGCGGGGCGGGCGTCGGTCAGCAGCGGTTCGAACCGCTCAACAGCTGGCCGGACAATGTCAGCCTCGACAAGGCCCGCCGCCTGTTGTGGCCGATCAGGCAGAAATATGGGCGAAAGCTTTCTTGGGCCGATCTGATCGAGCTGAGCGGCACGGTCGCCTTGGAACAGATGGGCTTCAAGACCATCGGCTTTGCCGGCGGGCGAACCGACGACTGGGAGCCGGACACGGTCTATTGGGGATCGCAAAACCAGATGCTCGCCGACCTGCGCAAAGGCGGCGACAAGACATTGGAGCACCCGCTTGCAGCGGTGCAGATGGGCCTGATCTACGTCAATCCCGAAGGGCCGAATGGCAACCCCGATCCCTTGGCCGCCGCCAAGGATACAAGGGATACCTTCGCGCGCATGGCGATGGATGACGAGGAAACGGTCGCCCTGATCGCTGGCGGCCATACCTTCGGCAAAGCCCACGGCGCCCGTCCGCCAACGGACTGCGTCGGCCCCGAGCCGACAGCTGCGCCGATCGAGCAGCAGGGCCTTGGTTGGAAGAACACCTGCGGCAAGGGCAATGCCGAGGATACCGTCAGCAGCGGGCTGGAAGGCGCCTGGACGTCCAACCCCATCGCCTTCACCAGCCAATATCTCGACAATCTGTTCCGGTTTGACTGGGTGAAGACCAAAAGCCCGGCTGGCGCGATCCAATGGATCCCGAGCGATCCCAACGCGGGCAGTCTGGTTCCGGATGCGCATGTTGCAGGCGTGACCCACGCGCCGATCATGTTCACGACCGATATCTCGCTGAAGGAAGACCCGGTTTACCGGGAGATTGCCCTGCGCTTCCAGAAGGACCCGCAGCGGTTCGCCGATGCCTTTGCGCGGGCGTGGTTCAAGCTGACCCACCGCGACATGGGGCCAAGTTCGCGCTATCTTGGCAAGGACGTGCCTAGGCAGGAATTCCTGTGGCAGGACCCATTGCCAAAGGCTGATTACCCCGCGATCGACCAGCGCGAAATCGGCATGCTCAAGGGCACAATCATGTCATCCGGGCTGACTGTGCCGCAGCTCGTGCGCACTGCATGGGCATCTGCGGCCAGTTACCGCGAGACTGACGGGCGCGGCGGTGCCAATGGCGGGCGGCTGCGGCTCGAACCGCAGATCAGCTGGCTGGCCAACAACCCTTCGGAACTGCGCGGTGTCCTCAAAACGCTCGAGGGTATCCAGACCGATTTCAACCGGACGCACAAGGGCGGCAAGCAGGTCTCTCTGGCCGATCTGATCGTTCTGGGCGGCAGTGCTGCCATCGAACAGGCAGCCAAGCAAGCCGGATCGAGTGTGGTCGTACCATTCACCCCGGGACGCGTCGATGCGGTACAATTGCAGACCGATGCAGCCTCTTTCGCGTCGCTGGAGCCGAAGGCGGATGGGTTCCGCAACTACTACGCCGCCGACAGCCGCCTTTCGCCCGCCGAAATGCTGGTGGAGCGGGCCGATCTGCTGGACCTTACCGTTCCGCAAATGACCGTTCTGGTTGGCGGAATGCGTGCGCTGAATGCCAATACCGGGGGTTCTGCCAACGGCGTCTTCACATCGCGTCCGGGTGTGCTGACGAATGACTTTTTCGTGAACCTGCTCGACATGTCGACCGTCTGGTCAAAGTCGGCCGAAACCGCTGGCCTTTATGAAGGGCGCAACCGGACAACCAACGCGCTGCAATGGACGGCGACGCCGGTTGATCTGGCGTTCGGATCAAACTCGGAATTGCGCGCTGTTGCGGAGGTCTATGCCTCTGATGATGGCGGCGACAAATTCATCAGTGATTTTGTCGCGGCATGGGTGACCGTGATGAATCGAGATCGTCCGTAAGGCCTTGTGCAAATTGAGGTAAGTATCTGAAATGAGTCTCAAAATGTCGAGAAAAATCATGCCGCTGCGCTACGCGCCTATCTCGATTGTTCTGCATTGGGCGATGCTTTTGCTCATCACGGGCGCCTACGCGTGTATTCTCCTGCGTGAAAACTTCGAGCGCGGCAGTGATTTGCGTGAAGGGTTGAAGACCTGGCATTTCATGCTCGGGCTGACGATCCTGTTGCTTGTTATTGTCCGGATTGCCGCGCGGTTTCTGACCGTCAAGCCGCCGATTACGCCGCAGCCGCCAGCCTTGCAGAGGCACCTCTCGAAGGCTGTGCATTGGGGGCTGTACGCGTTCATGCTGGGTATGCCGCTGCTGGGCTGGACCATTCTGAGTGCAGAGGGCGAGACTATCCCGTTCTACGGTTTAGAGCTGTTTCCATTGGTGAACCCAAGCAAGGCCCTGGCCGAGCAGGTGCAGGAGGTGCACGAAACCCTCGGCACCATTGGTTATTACCTGATCGGCCTGCACGCCGCAGCGGCGCTGGTGCACCACTATTTCTTCAAGGATAATACCCTGAAGCGCATGCTGCCAGTCCGCCGCCGGGCTTGATGGCCGCGATCGGCTGGAACGGCTCAACACCGCTCGCCATCGCGGACGAGGTAAAGCCCTGGCTGTCACGTCAGTGCGACAGCGCGGATGCGCTCGACAATTTGCCTGCACTGGTCGCCGCGATCGAGGCCGAGCTTGCCACTTGCGAAATGGACGGGCACCCCGACGGCTTCCGGCGCACCCTTGCCTATTGGGATGATGAGCGTGGTTGCGGACGAGTTGCCTTGATCGGCAGCAATGAACGCATGGGCGCTTCGATCGGACACCAGCCCTATCAGGTCCGCCACGTTGGCAGCATTTTCACGCCCAGCCTTACGCCGTCACCATGGCCAGATGACTTTGACCCCCGCACTGACGGGAAGCGCCTCGCTGAATTGCAGCGCCAAGTGCGGGACACTGACAGCACGGTGCGCGTGGGCGGCGCCTTCACGGCCTTGCGTATTCACGCCGCCAGCTGCGAACGTTTCGAAATTGTCCGCTGGCGTGATCCGGTAGGCCGCAAGATCGGGGAGCGGCGCCCATGGTTTCGTTGGCCTTTGGCATTCCTAGCAGCCGCATGAGCAAGGACGGACGCGAACAGCTGCGCCGCCGGCTGCGCTTCTACACGCCGAAGGGCGCAGGTGACCTCCATACCCGCCGCATGATCGTCAGCGGCACGAATGGAGGAAGGCAAAGATGACACTTACGCAAGCGCAGGAGGCCGCCCGACAGGCTCGGCTCGACTGCGGCATCATGACCCCCGCCGAGGCAGCAGCCTACCTCGGCTCTACCGAGGGCACGCTGCGGTCATACCGCTGCAGGGGCAAGGGCCCACGCTCCCAGAAAGACGGCGGCAGGTACTTCTACAGGGTGGAAGACCTCGACGCGTACCGCGCCGCCAGGCCCCGCTAGGCGCCCGAAAGGAGAGGGGCGCCCCCGTTGACAAGACGAGAGCGCCCCAACGCAAGAGCCGGAATGGGATTGGCCGCTGCAGACAGAATGGACTTGTAACGGTTTTGCGCCGGTCACCTGAGCGTTTAAAGCTCGCATTAGGAGACCGATTAGATGATGAAGCATTCCGAAGAGTTCAAGCGAGAGGCGGTGCGGATTGCGCTGACCAGCAGGCT
>Ga0210011_1002000_pt1 | contig 17650 bp, 17 predicted proteins | sample CryGeymeta201502_FD_183972 | JGI IMG/M metagenome (GOLD analysis project Ga0210011, IMG submission 183972) | Groundwater microbial communities from Crystal Geyser aquifers in Utah, USA - Crystal Geyser metaG 2015-02 (SPAdes) (version 2) | ecosystem: Environmental > Aquatic > Deep subsurface >...
GCCCCCGGCACTTGCGCCAGCGGGATGTGGATCGTCACCGGCACCACCCGCAGCGCGGGGCAGGCCAGCAGCATCACCACCCGGTCCACCCCCGCCAGCGCCGCCAGATATTCGGTATGGCCGGGATAGGCGAAACCCGCCCCATCCTTGAGCGCCTTCTTGTTGATCGGGGCGGTGCACAGCGCCCCGGCCTCGCCCGCCTGCACCAGCGCCACGGCGCGCGCAATCACCGCGATCACGCTGGCCGCATTGGCGGGTTCGGCCACCCCCGGCCTTCCCACCGCCGGAAACGCGTGCACCAGCACCGGCAGGACGTCGGGCGCCACCGCCACCGCCGCGCGCGGGGCGTCGATCGCCTGCCAGCGCGCGCCCGGCGGCAAATGACGCGGATCACCGATCCAGAACAACGGCACCCCGGCCCCCAGCACCGCACGTGCCTTGAGTGCGATCTCGGGCCCGATCCCGGCCGGTTCGCCGCAACTCAGGGCAATCGGCAGCTCTGCCATTGCCGCGCTCACGGCTGGCGGATGATGGCGTTGGCGCGCAGGTCGGCGAGATAGTCGTCGGCATAGCCCGCCAGACGCTGGTTCACCAGTTGCGCCCGCATCGCCGCGCGGGTGGGGGCGACATCGAACAGCGGCGCGCGCGCGCACAACATCAGCAACACCCGCGCCCCGCCGCGCACCAGCGCGGTCGAGCTTTCGCCCGCATCCAGCCGCGCCAGTTCCAGCGCCACATCCGGTGGCACTTCGGCCAAGGGCTTGGTTTCGCGCAGCAATTGCTCGGCGGGCAACCCCTTGGCCAGGCCGTAAAGGTCGTTGCAGCTATCCGCCTTGAGGCGCAGCCGCGCCAGTTCGGCTTCGGCATTGCCGTCGTTGGGCACCAGAAACTGCGCGTAATCGACCGTCACCGAGGTTGGCGCGGGCTGTGGCAGCGCCTGCAACGCCTGCAACTGGAACAACGCAACGCCGCCGGTCACGGCCACCGGTTCCGAGACCTCGCCCGGTGACAGGGCCATGATGAACGGCGCAATCGCGGGCGGCAGGTTGGCCAGCGGCATCCAGTCCAGCCGCCCGCCGCGCGCCGCCGAGGCCGCCGCCGAGTGACTGCGGGCCAGCGCCCCGAAGTTGCCCCCATTGTTCAGCTCGGCCTTGAGCCGGATCGCCTCGGCCATGGCGGCCACTTCCTGACCTGCGGGTGCTGCGATCACCAGCTCCGACACCTGCACCGTCACCGCCGCCTGTTGGCTGGCGGCGGTAATGGCGCGGTCGATCTCGGCTTCGGTAATGTTCGCCCGTGGCCCGAATTTCATGCGCACCACGTCGCGCCAGATCACGCCAGCCTCGACAAAATCGCGGAATGTCTGCGCCTCGACCCCGGCCTTGCCCAGTTCGGTGACAAAGACATCGGCCGTCAGGTTGGCGCGCGCGGCGAATTCTTCCATTCCGGCCTGCACCTGCGCCGGTGTTGCGGCAAGCCCAAGCTGTTTCGCCGCCGTCAGCCGCAGCCGGTCTTCGATCAGGTTCTTCAGCGCGATTTCCTCGGTGGCACCGGGCGCGCGCAACAACTGCATGAACCGCATCCGCTGCGCCAGCTCGAATTCGGTGACAGCCCGGTCGTTGACGTAGATCCGGGGCGCAAACGGATTGCCCTGCGCCAGGGTCGGGCAAGCCTGAGCGAACATCATCAGGCAGGCGGAAATCACGGTTGCAAGGCGCATCATCTGGGGCATTCTCATTTCAGGGTCATCCGGGCACGCATTCATGATCACGGGCAATCGAGCGGGGTCATCGCCGACAGGTCCGCGCCGGGCCGGACGCGGTGCCGCTGCCAAAACCCAAAAGATTGACCGCAAGGCCGAAATCCGTGGTTGGGTCCACATTAGTCGAGGACGTGAAGCGACGCGAGAGGGAAAGATCGAGCGTCAGACATTCATTGCTGAAGGTCAGCCCGATACCGGCGTCCGAGGCGTGGTGGGCCACCAGATCATAGCGCGTGGTGGTCTTGCCGGTCCAGTTCGGGGTAAGACTGACGTGGCCATCGAGATAAAGCTCCGAGGTGTCGGCCGGGCGGTTTTCGGATGTATCGGCAATCATCCAGACATAGCTCGATCCCAGCCCGTAATGCGCCCGGTTCACGTCGAGTCGCAATTCGCCTTTGGTGATGTCGAGAAAATCATTGAACAACAGCCGGTTGGTCAGCACCATCTGGTTAGCCAGGGTCAGTTGGCCGGCCGCCAGCCAATCCGAGTGAACCCCAGCCAGCCCCGAAGCCGGGCCGAACTGGCCCGGATCGGTGGTGCGCAACACCCGCCCAAGCGTGACCCCAAGACTCCAGCCCTGCGGATCGACGCGGGTCCAGCTTGCCCCGAGATTGGCGCGCACGCCGCTTTCATAGGCGTCCGACCCGGCAAAGCGGTTGAGCGAAAAAAGGTTGCCCTCGTCGAATTCCACCAGCGCCGAATCCTCGTTGGGCAGGGCAGCGCCGGATTTGGGGCTGGCCACCAGTTGCACCACCGGCTCGATCACATGGCTGGCCCCACCCCGCCCGCTGGCGACCCATGGCCAGCGCAACTCGACCGCCGCAGCGCCATCGAAGCGGGTGGTGGTGCCTTGATAGATCGCATCCTGTCGGATGGTGTAGATGTCGCCAGCGGTCTGGGCCTGCATCGCCCCCAGCACCCCGCCCGGCAACACGAAGGTGCGCCGCCAGTCCAGCCGCGCCGACACCCGGCCAAGGTCGCGCCCATCGGCCACGCCGTCGCCATTGGTATCAAGCGGATCGGTCGCGCTGCGGTAGTGGCTGTGGGTCTGCAATTGCAGACCGGCCTCGCCGCCCAGTGGCCCGCCGCTGAACCGGCGGTGAAACGTCATGTCACCCACCAGCGAGGGCAGGGTGGCATTGTCTTCGCCGGCCCGGATCGACTGAAACTCGATCAGCCGCCCCGAGATGTATTCGTTGCGCCGGGCGCGGCTGATCTCGATCCGGCTGTCGATCCGGTCCTGTTGCGAAATGCCGTAGTCGAGCAGATAGGCCGGGTCGCTGACGGTTTCGAGATGGAAGCGCAGATCAAAGCCGCGCGGCAGATCGAACGCCCCCTCGGCCAGCAGATAACCGCGCGCCTGACCCGGCAGCAGATCGTCGTAGGACAGCGCGCCGTTGACCTCGACCCTGCCGGTGCGGAAGGCCTGGCGATAGCGGGCTTCCAGCGTGCGCCCGTTCCCGGTGGTCAGGTACGGCGTCAGCGTCAGATCGCGCGACGAACCAATGGCGATGAAGTAGGGCAGCTTCACCCCCGACCCAAGGCCGCTGGTGGTGCGCAGGCTGGGGCGCAGAAAGCCGGTGGCGCGGTCCAGCGTCGGGTCGGGCATGCGCAGGTGCGGCAGGTAGAACACCGGCACTCCGGCAACCCGCATCTGCGCCTGATCGAAGTAGAGCTGCTGGGCAAGCTGGTCGTGCACCACCCGGCGGGCGCGAATCTCCCACAGCGGCACCGGGTGTGCGGCGCAGACCTGACACGACGACGCCACCGTGTCGGAAAGCTGGGTATAGCGCCCGCCCACCCGCCGCATCTGCGCCGCCGCCAGTTGCAACTGCTGGTTCAGCACCAGCCGGGCGCTGGTCAGCACACCTTCGCTCAGATCGGCGGCGAGATCGGCCTGACTGGCCAGGATGAAACTGCCGGTGGGGTCGGACAGCACGATCGGCCCCTCGATCAGCAGCCGGTCGGTGGTGGCGTCGTAGGTGATGCGGCTGGCGCGCAGGCGGCGGCCTTGGTAAAGCACCTCGACCGCGCCATCGGCAATCAGGGTGCTGTCGCCCGCCAGCGTTACCCGGCCGGCGATCAGCGTGGCGATATCCTGCGCGCGCGCAGCCCCGACCGAAGCCACCAGCCACAGCGCCAGCACAAAGGCACCCAGGCCGCGCATCAGCCATCCTCCTGATGCAGCAGCAGCCCGAGCGCCAGAAGGGTGGCCGCGACCGGCGGGCCCCAGGCGGCCAACACGACCGGGATCTGGCCGTTCTCGCCCAGCACCTGCGCGAAGTTGCGCAGAAAGAAGATCGCGAACCCGCCCAGCAAGGCAAACAGCACCATCAGGCCGGACTTGCCGACCCGGGTGTGGCGCATGGTGAACCCTGCCGCCACCAGCACCATCGCCGCCAGCAGCAGCGGCAAAGCCAGTTCCGATTGCAGCCAGACGCGGTGGTTGCGGGCCGAAAAGCCCGCCCGTTCCAGCCCGGCGATATAGGACGGCAGGCTCCAGATCGCAATGGCCGCAGGCTTGCCGAAACTGTCACGGATTGCTTCGGGGGTAAGGTCGGAGGCAAGCATGATGCTGGCCGTGGTGACCGCCGCGGCTTCGGGGTTGGTGGCCGCCAGGGCCCAGCTTTTGGCCTCCGTCAACTCCCATGCGCCCGGCACCAGGCGCGCGGTCTCGGCCTCGATTCGCGTCAGCGGCACCCCATCACCGCCGAACGACAGAAAGCTGACGCCGAACAGTTGGGTGCCGTCAGCATTGGCGCGCGCCGCATGGACCACGGTCTGGCTGCCGTCGCTTCCTTGCCGCAGCCACAAGCCATCGTCACTGACCGACAGCACACTGGCGCTGCCGTGCACCAGGGTGGCCACCTGGACATCGTATTCCTTGATGGTTGCGGCAACCAGCGGGTTCAGCACTGCCACCGCCAGCACGCCGGTCGCCAGCGCCGCCAGCACCGGGGTCACCAGAAAGCGCAGCCCCGACTGCCCGGCTGCCCGCACCACCACCAGTTCGCGCGATCGCGCGAGGCTCAGAAACAGCGCCATTGCCGCCAGAATCGTGATCAGCGGCAGAATGCGATACAGGCTTTCGGGCACATTCAGCGCTGCCAGATGCATGCCCTGCCCAAGGCTGATGCCGACGCTTTGACCGGAAAAGCGGCGCAAGTGTTCAATCGTCTCGATCAGCATCATGATGCCAAGAAAGACCAGAAATACCCGCGCCAGCATCGAGCCGAAGCGGCGCGCCACATAAAGGCCAAGCGTCATGGCCGCACCTCGACGGGCGCTCTGGCGCGGCGGCGGCGTGGGCGCTCGGCCAGCCACAACAGCATCCCCGCCATTGCCATGCCCAGCAGCGGCGCGGCATAGACCAGCGGCCAGACCTGCGGATCACGCAGGCCGTAGCTGGTGGTGGCGGTGTTGACAAGCTGAACCCCGATCAGCAGCACCACCGCAAACAGGATCTGGCGCCACAGGCCAACCCGGCTGAATGCCCCCAGCAGCAGCGCCGAAAACCCGATCAGCGCGGCGGCCGTGGCCAGCAACGACTGGGCAAAGCGGTTGTGAACCTCGAGCCGGAAGGCGTCGGCACTCTGGCCGGTTTCGGCCAGCAACACCGCAGTCGGGGCCAGCAGGTCAAACGTGGTCAGGGCATAGATCGTGCGTCGCGGCGGTGCCCGCGAGGTCAGCACGCCCGCCAGATCATAGGTGAAATCGGCAAAACGCGTGGTTGACAGCCGGGTGCCGCTGGTCGTCAGAGTCTGCACCATGCCGTCCAGCATCACCAGTTTGGGGCCGCTGTCGCTGCGCACCAGCAGGGCGCGGCGGGCGGTATAGGTGGTGTGGCTCTGGCTGCCCCGATCATCGGCCAGAAACAGGTCAAGCAGCTCGCCGGTGGCAGAGATTTCCCGAATGTAAAGCGTGATACCGGTGGCAGGATGCAGGAACTGGCCGTCACGCAGGAACTTGGCGGTGACGTTCTCCGAGATCTGGGCGTTGCGCAGGGCAAGGGTGGCGCGGCTGGCGGGCACCAGCACATGGGTCAGCATCAGCATCATCGCGGCGACGATCAATCCGAAGTAGAGCACCGGCCGCGCCAGCCGCCAGGCTGACAGACCGCAGGCCTGCATCACCACCAACTCGCTTTCCTGCATCAGTCGGTTGATGACGAAAACCGTGGCGGCAAATGCCGAAACCGCCAGCACCAGGCTGATCACGTTGGGCAGGAACAGCAGCGAGAATTCCAGAAACACCAGGGCCGTCTGGCCATCCCCGATCAACTGGTCGAACAGCATCACCGCGCGGTTGACCCAATAGACCGCCACCAGCACCAGCGAAAAGAAGCCAAACAGCGTCAGCAATTGCGACAGCAGATATCTGTCGAATCTCGACAACGGGGCGTCTCCCTTCGGGGCTCAAGGACGGGCTGACGCTAGCCGATATTGCGGCCGGGGAAAACTCATATCTGGTCAAGCCCGGTGCCAGCCGCTAGCCTTGGGCCAAACCCGCCCGCAGGCGGGCCTGATCCCCGGAGAGCCGCCATGTCGCACCACCCCGTTCCGATCCAGTTTCGCGCTGTCGATCCCGCCGCCCTTGCCGCTGCCCCGGGCCGGATTGCCGTTCTGGCGGGGGCCGGTGGCAGCCTTGGCGTGGCGGGGCGCAAACTTGATCGGCTGATGCGCGGCGCGCTGGCACGCTATCTTGGGTCCGCTGCCTTTGCCAAGCTTGCGCCGGGCGAATCGCAGGATCTGGCCTGGCCCGCAGGTCTCGCCTGCGAGGCGGTGCAGGTGGTCCGGCTGGAGCGCCGCGCCGATGCCGCCAGCGCCCGCAAGGCCGGGGCCGCGATCGGTCGGGCGCTGTCGCCGACTGCTACGGTGGTGCTGGCCGAAGGCGTTGCCCGTGCCGCCGATCTGGCCTTCGGGCTGGCGCTCCGAGCCTATGATTTCACCGCCCACAAAAGCGCAGCACCAACCCTGCCCGGCCCGGTGACGCTGATGGTGGCAAACCCCGAGGCGGTGGCCAGTGCAGCGGGGCCGATGGCGGCGCTGGCTGAAGGCGTGTTCTTCACCCGCGATCTGGTCAACGAACCCGCCAATGTGCTGAGCACCTTCGATTTTGCCGCCCGACTTGCCGCCATGCAGGAACTTGGGCTCGAGGTCGAAATCCTTGAGGAAGACCAGCTTCTGCGCCTTGGCATGGGCGCGCTTCTGGGGGTCGGGATGGGGTCCGAGTCGCCCTCGAAGGTGGTGGTGATGCAGTGGCGCGGGGCCGCGCCGGATGTCGCCCCGCTGGCGCTGGTCGGCAAGGGCGTGGTGTTCGACACCGGCGGCATTTCGATCAAGCCGGCGCTTGGCATGGAAGAAATGACGATGGACATGGGCGGGGCGGCGGTGGTGGCCGGCGTCATGCGCACCCTGGTGCTGCGCAAGGCCCGCGCCAATGTGGTCGGGCTGGTGGGGCTGGTCGAAAACATGCCCGATGGCCGGGCGCAGCGCCCCGGCGATGTGGTGCGCTCGATGAAGGGCGACACTATCGAGGTCATCAACACCGATGCCGAGGGCCGTTTGGTGCTGGCCGATGTGCTGTGGTATGCCCAGGATCGCTTCAAGCCCGCCGCCCTGATCGACCTTGCCACCCTGACCGGCGCGATCATCGTGGCGCTGGGGCATGAAAATACCGGGGTGTTTGCCAACGACGACAGGCTCTGCGCCGACTTTCTGCGGGCCGCGGCCGCGCAAGGCGAGGGGGCATGGCGGATGCCGATGGCGGCGGCCTATGACGAGCGGCTGAAATCGCGGATTGCCGATATGGTCAATTCCTGTGGCCGCGACGGCGGGGCGATCACCGCCGCCCAGTTTCTGGCGCGCTTTGTGCGGCCCGATGTGCCTTGGCTTCACCTTGATATCGCGGGCACCGCCCTGCGCAAAGAGGACACGACGCTTGCCCCCAAGGGTGCGACCGGCTGGGGGGTGTGCGCGCTTGATCGCCTGATCGCCGACCGGTTCGAGGGGTGATCGCTTGGCGCAGGTGCTGTTCTACCACCTGACCCGCTCGCCGCTCGAGGTTACGGCCCGTGCGGTGCTGGGCAAGGCATGGGCGGCGGGTTGGCGGGTGATGCTGCGCGGCACCGACCGGGCCGCGCTGGAGCAGCTTGACGCCGCGCTCTGGCTGGGGCCGGACGCGGGCTTTCTGCCGCACGGTCTTGACGGCGGGGTGCTGGACGGCGATCAACCGATCCTGCTGGGATGCGGGCCGATCGGCAATGGCGCGCGGGCCCTGATGCTGGTGGGTGGTGCTGCGGTCGATCTGGCCGAGGCCCGCGCGCTGGAACGGGTCTGGGTGCTGTTCGACGGCGGCGACGAGGCCGCGGTCAGCGCCGCCCGCGCCCAGTGGAAAGTGCTGACCGGGGCCGGGGTGGCGGCGCAATACTGGTCCGAAGCCGATGGTCACTGGGAAAAGAAGTCCGACAGCGCCACCGCCTGACCCCTGCGCTCGCGGCTTCTTCTTTGCACCAAATACTCCCGCGCGGAGCGCCCCCTTGCCTGCCTGCGCGCGCCGGCTTAGGGCAAGGGCCGGATCACGCCTGATGGAGATGCCGCATGACCGCCCCAACCACCGCCCTTGATGCCGCCCATGCCGCGATGACGACCAGCCCCGACGATGCTGCCGCGCGGCTGCGCTATTTTGAACGGCTGGCGGATGGCGAGCTGTTCTTGTTGCTGGCGGCGGAAGCCGAGGGCGGCAATCTGGTGCCGAAGGTGTTCGATCTTGAGGGCGGCCCGGTGGTGCTGGCCTTCGATCTGGAAGAACGGCTGGCCGATTTCGCGGCCGGGGTGGGGGTGCCCTATGCCGCGCTGCCAGGCCGGGTGATCGCAACCACGCTGGCCGGGCAGGGGGTGGGGCTGGGGGTAAACCTCGGGGTGGCCCCGTCAGCGCTGCTGCTGGAGCCCGCGACGCTGGATTGGCTGGCCGCGATGCTGCGCCACGGCCCGGCTGAAGCCGAGGACCACCCGCAAGCGTTCCACGCCCCCGCCGCCCTGCCGCCGGGTCTGGTGCAGGGCCTGAGCGCCAAACTGGCCCGCGCGGGCGGGCTGGCAAGCCATGCCCTGCTGGCGGGCGTTACCTACCGGGGTGGGCGACGCGGCCATATGTTGGCGTTCATTGATGCCCGCGCCGGTGCCGAAGCGCCGCTGGCGCACGCCAGTGCCGAGGCGCTGACCTTTTCGGGGGTGGATGCAGGCGAGTTGGATGTGACCTTTCTTGCCAGCAATGACCCGGCCTGCGCCGCCATGGCCGCTTTCGCGCTGCGGTTCGATCTGCCGCAGCCGGCGGCCGTTCAGGTGGCAGCAGCGCCCCAGGCACCCGGCTCGGACCCCGCCCGCCCCCCGATCCTGCGCTGAAAGCGGGAAATATGGGGTATTATGATACCCAAATCATAACGCATTGATTTCATTAAGTAACATTACAACTCATCGACTTGACTGCGAAATCCCTTTGCGAGATACACCGCCATCCGAGACTCCGGGGGTGACCCCGCCCAAGTTCACAGGGTATGAAATGAAAACCTTTACCGCAACGCCTGCGGATATCGACAAGAAGTGGATCCTGATCGACGCCGAAGGCGTGGTTCTGGGCCGTCTTGCGACGATTGTCGCCAACATCCTGCGCGGCAAGAACAAACCCAGCTTCACGCCGCACATGGACATGGGCGACAACGTGATCGTGATCAACGCCGGCAAAGTGCAGATGACCGGCAACAAGCGCGCCGACAAGCGCTATTACTGGCACACCGGCCACCCCGGCGGGATCAAGTTCCGCACCGCGGCGCAGGTGCTGGATGGCGCCCACCCCGAGCGCGTTCTGGTCAAGGCGGTCGAGCGGATGATCACCCGCAACAGCCTTGGCGCGCAGCAGATGACCAACCTGCGGGTCTATGCCGATGCCGCGCATCCGCATGAGGCCCAGCAGCCCGTCGTTCTCGACGTCAAGGCGATGAACCCCAAGAACCACCGGAGCGCATGAGCATGACCGATATCAAATCTCTCGACGATCTGAAGTCGGTCGTGATCGAGGCCCCGGTGGTAGCCGTTGCCCCCCCACGCGTCGCGGTGCGCGATGCGCTTGGCCGGGCCTATGCCACCGGCAAGCGCAAGAACGCCATTGCCCGGGTCTGGATCAAACCGGGCAGCGGCAAGGTGGTGGTGAACGGCAAGACCATGGTGGAATATTTCGCCCGCCCGGTGTTGCAGATGATCCTGCGCCAGCCGTTCACGGTGGCCGGGGTCGAAGGCCAGTTCGACGTGATGGCGACGGTGACCGGCGGCGGGCTTTCGGGCCAGGCCGGGGCGGTCAAGCATGGTGTCTCGAAAGCCTTGCAGCTTTACGAGCCCGGCTTGCGTGCGGCGCTGAAGGCGGCGGGGTTCCTGACCCGCGACAGCCGGGTGGTGGAACGCAAGAAATACGGCAAGGCCAAGGCGCGCAAGAGCTTCCAGTTCTCCAAGCGCTGAGCGACGGCAGCACAGACTGGCAAGGCCCGCGCCGGACGCGGGCCTTTTGCTTTTCGGCGGCCGGATACCCGGCTGTGGCGCACCGGACTCGGTCACCCACAATCGCTCAGACGGTGGTTGACCGATTCTTAACCCGGGCCGCATAGTCAGGGAAGAGCAGACCAGCAAAGAGACCCGAATGGGACATCAGGCCGCCTTTCACGCCCCCAACGGGGGGGCCGGATTTCTTGCCTTGCGCTACAATCGCTCGGGTGCCACCGAGATCGTCTATGACGACGGGGCGACCCGCCGCATGATCTGGCGGGTCGAGACGCCGGATCTGAACGAGGATCGCATTGCCGATGCCCTGAGCGTTGCCGTGGGCGCGCTGCGGGTGGTTCCTGCCCTTTACCTTGAGCTGAAAAAGCGTGCGATCGCGATCGAACAGGTGACGGGCTAGGCCACGGCGGCACCGCATGGCAAAAAATTGATCAAATCATTATCGTTTTATTTGAGGTGGTTATACACTTTTTATGGGCGTTGCGCCGGGTCGCCCTGCATTTGCCCCCTTCCCACGCGTCAATCCATGTGCCAGAAAAAGCAAAAATGCGCCGCTGACAGGGGGCAAAATGCAAAACGGCACGAGATGGGGCCGCTTCAGGAATTCTGAAGCCGCCAGCGGTCTGCTGCTGCTCAGCCCGACCGCGATCTACGCGATTCTGATGCTGGCGGCACCGCTGGCCACGATCACGCTTTATTCGGTGTTCAAGGATGGTTATCTGACCATCATCCGCGAATTCACCTTCGACAACTACATCGAAGCCTGGACCAACGTGCAGATCCGCTCGGTGATGATCCGCTCGCTCGGGGTGTCGCTGTCGGTCACGGCGGCGACGGTGCTGCTGGCCTTTCCGGTGGCCTATTTCGTGTCGTTCCACGTGCCGCCCGCGCGCAAGTCGATGTGGCTGTTTCTGATCACCATCCCGTTCTGGACCAGCTATCTGATCCGGGTGTTTCTGTGGAAAGTGATCCTGGGCTACAACGGCGTGGTCAACTCGGGCCTCTTGGGGCTTGGCATCATCGACGAGCCGCTGACCTTCATCCTTTACAATGTCAACGCCGTGGTGATCACGCTGGCGCACGCCTATGCCCCTTTCGCGATCCTGCCGATCTTCGTTTCACTGGAAAAGATCGACCGGTCCCTGCTCGAGGCCGGGCTTGACCTTGGTGAGTCAAAGTTTCGCACCTTTCTGCGCGTCACCCTGCCGCTGACCATGCCGGGCGTGGTGGCGTCGGTGCTGATCGTGTTCATCCCGACGGTGGGTGATTACGTGACGCCGCATCTGGTGGGCGGGCCCGAGGGGCGGATGGTCGCGAACCTGATCCAGTTACAGTATCTCAAGCTTGACAACTATCCCCTCGGCTCGGCGCTGGCGGTGTCGGCGATGGGGGTGGTTACCGTGGTCAGTCTGCTGTTCCTGTATCTCAACCGACGTTACCTGCGGGGGCCGCAATCATGAAGGGTGGCTGGTTCCGGGTCTATGCCTTTGGCTATCTGATCTTTCTCTATGCGCCGATCATCCTGCTGCCGCTGTTCGCGTTCAACGACGCCACCATCATCTCGTTTCCGCTGACCGGCTTTACCACCAGGTGGTTCAGCGCCATGTTCGACAATCCGCCGCTGCATCTGGCGGTCAAGAACAGCCTGCTGGTGGCGGTGACGTCGTCGGTGGTTTCAACCTGCCTCGGGATCTTTGCCGCCCGCGCCACCACCCGCTACAACTTTCCGTTCAAGGCCGGGCTGATGGGGCTGATCATGCTGCCGCTGGTGCTGCCCGAGATCATCGTGGCGGTGTCGCTGCTGGTGGTGCTGCTGGGGATCGGGATCAACCTGTCGCTGCTGACGGTGATCTTCGGCCACGTGCTGATCTGCACCCCGTTCGCCATCGCGATATTGTCGTCGGCGTTCCAGGGGCTTGACCGTTCGCTGGAAGAGGCGGCCTACGATTTGGGCGAAACCGCGTTCTCGACCTTCCGGCTGATCATCCTGCCGCTGGTCATGCCGGGGGTGATTTCCAGCCTGCTGATCGCCTTCACCATCAGCCTTGACGAATTCATCATCGCCTTCTTTCTGGCGGGCACTGAAACCACGCTGCCGATCTACATCTTTTCGCAGTTCCGCTTCCCGAAGGCGGTGCCGGTCATCATGGCGCTGGGGACGATCCTTGTGTGCCTGTCGATCATACTGTTGACCATTGCCGAAATCTTCCGCCGCCGCGGCATCGCGAAGGCCGGGGGCAAGGATACCGGAGGCTTCCTGTGAGCGCTGAGAAACCCACCATGCCCGTTCCCACCATGATCGAGTTCAGGGGGGTGCAGAAATACTACGGTGATTACCACGCCTTGCGCGGGATCAACGCCTGCATCCGGGCGGGCGAGTTCTTCTCGCTGCTGGGGCCGTCGGGCTGCGGCAAGACCACCCTGCTGCGCACCATCGCGGGCTTCGAGGGCATCTCGGACGGCATGGTGCTGGTGGACGGCAAGAATATGGCCGGGGTGCCCGCCAACCAGCGCCCGACCAACATGGTGTTCCAGAGCTACGCGATCTTTCCCCACCTCACGGTGGCGGAAAACGTCGGCTTCGGCCTGCGCCGGGCACGACTGCCCAAGGACGAACTGGCGCGTCAGGTTGGCGCGATGCTGGAGTTGGTGGGTTTGGAGGGCTACGGTGCGCGCGCGGCCCATGCCCTGTCGGGCGGTCAGCGTCAGCGGGTGGCGCTGGCGCGGGCGCTGATCCTGAAACCCAAGGTGCTGCTGCTGGATGAGCCCCTGTCGGCGCTGGACAAGAAGATGCGCGAGCAGATGCAGGTCGAGCTGATCAAGCTGCAACGCCAGGTCGGCATCACCTTCGTGCTGGTCACCCACGACCAGGAAGAAGCGCTGGTGATGTCGGACCGCATCGCGGTGATGTTTGATGGCGAGATCGACCAGCTTGACGATCCCGAAACCCTTTACCGCCACCCGACCTCGCGTCGGGTTGCCAATTTCATCGGGACGATGAACTTCATGCCTGCCAAGGTGTTGTCCGAAGACGGAGGCCGGATCGAGGTCGAGGCCCAGGGCTTCGGGCGGCTGACGCTGGATGCGGCGCAGGCGTCGGGCGCGCCCTCGCCCGAGGGTGCGTCGATCGGCTTTCGGCCGGAAACCCTGACCATCCTGTTCGACAGCCAGAAGGCGGTCGATCGCGACAGCATGGCGACGATCGAGGAGGTGGTCTATTACGGCGACATGACCTATTACGACGCCCGGCTGGACGGGATGCAAAGCCCGGTGCGAATCTCGATGCGCAATGTGTTCGGCCGCCCGGTGCTCGACATCGGCGCGCGTGCCCGCGTCGCCTGGAGCCCCGGCGCGCTGGTGCTGTTTCGCTGACGCCGGGCTGGCGGGGGGCCAGCCCCCCGCACCCCCCGGAGTGTATCGGCAAAGAAGAAGCCGGTGCGGTGGTCTAGCGGTCGGGTGGCAGCAGGCCCAGGCCGCGCAGGTAGATGCCGATCCCGGCTTCCAGCAGATCCTCGGGGGAATAGGGCGAGCGGGCACCGGGGGTGCCGCGCGCGTAGAGCTCGACCACGCCGTGGCTGAGCGCCCAGATATGGGCCGAGAACATCGTGGCGGGGGGGCGGCGCGCGGGGGCGATATGGGCCGAAAGCTGCTCGGCCGCGCGTTCCAGCACCGCCCTGGCCTTGTCTGCCGCCAGCGCAAGCTCGGGGTGGGCGTTGAGGTTCAGCCCGCTTTCGAACATCGCCATGTAGGGACCGGGGTATTTGCGGGCGAAGGCAAGGTAGGCGCGGCCGGTCGCGGAAAACGCCGCCAACGCTGACGGCTTGCCGTCGTTGTAGGCAAATTCCATCACCGCGGTGAAGATATCAAAACCCTGGCGGGCGACCTCGGCGATCAGATCCTCGCGCCCCTTGAAATGGCGATAGACCGCCGCCGGGGTGACATCGGCAAGTTTGGCGGCTTCGGTCAGGGTGAAGCCCTGCGGGCTTTTCTCGGCGATCAGCACCAGCGCGGCCTCGACCAGCGCCTGGCGCAGATTGCCGTGGTGGTAGCCCAGCTTAGCCATGGGCGCAGGCCGACCACAGCGCCGGGCCGCCGCAGATCGCGGGGTCGGGGGTGCCGATGGCCGCTGCATCCTTGCCTTTGAAATCGACCGCTTGCAGCACGGTCTGTAGGGACGCAAGGCGGGCGCGGGACTTGTCGTCGGAACGGATCACGGTCCAGGGCGCGGCGCTTGCGTGACTGCACTTCAGGGTGTCACTGATGGCCGCCGAATAGTCATCCCATTTCGCCAAGCCGTCGATATCGACCGGCGACAGTTTCCACTGCTTCAGCGGATCGCTTTCGCGCGCCAGCATGCGGCGCAACTGTTCGGCGCGACCGACCTCGAGCCAGAGCTTGACCAGGGTGATGCCGTCATCGACCAGCATCTGCTCGAAGGCTGGAAGCTGCTGAAAAAACGTATCTTTCTGGGCGGTCGTGCAGAAACCGAGGACCGGCTCGACGACGGCGCGGTTATACCAGCTACGGTCGAACAGCACGATCTCGCCCTGCGCGGGCAGCCAATCGACGTAGCGCTGGAAATACCACTGGGCGGCCTCGCGATCCGAGGGTTTGGCCAGCGCCACCACCGCCGCCACGCGCGGGTTGAGGTTCTCGCGCAGCGCGTCGATGGTGCCGCCCTTGCCGGCCGCGTCGCGGCCCTCGAACACCACCACGATGCGTTTGCCGCTGGCCTTGACATCGGCTTGCAGGCGGACAAGCTGAAGTTGCAGGGCGGCCATGCGGGCCTGGTATTCCTTCTTTTTAAGTTCCTCGCGGTAGGGGTAGTCGGGGGCAAGGATGTCGTTCCTGCCGCCGGATTCGATCGCCTTGCGCACCGCTTTTGGGGCGTCTTTGCTGAAATAGCGGCTGATAGCGCCGTCAAAGGGCAGGTCCATGGTGGTTCCTTTCGCGTTTGCGCCAGTATGGGGTTCGCGCGCGTCAGCGCAACCCGGCGCGGGCGGCGGCGCGGTGGACGGCGGCGATCACCTGGGACGCGTGACTGTGGTGCGGCATGTGCCCGGCCCCCGCCAACACCGTCAGCACGGCATCGGGCAGCAGTCGCGCCAGCGGCGCGGAATGCACCGCCAGCGGCACCACATCATCGGCCGCGCCATGCACCAGCTCGACCGGCAGGGCAAGGCCGGGGTAGCGCGGGGCCATCGCTTGCAGGCAGGCTTTCAGCCCGGCCACCTGCCGGGCGTAGCTGTGCAGGGTAGCGCGCCGCAGGGTCAGCCCGGCCCCGACGTATTCGCTGTAGCCGGGCGGCACCGCAGATGGTTTGAAGATTGCGGCGATGTCGGTCTGAAGCCGACTGAGGGGGGCAAAGGCAGTCAGCAGCGGCACCGCAAGGGCGGCGGAATACGGGTTCGAGGTCAGGGTGAAGAACCAATCCAGCGGCTCGACCCAGGGCATCGTTGCCCCCGACACCACCACCAGAGCGGCGGTCTCGGTCGGCGCGGCCAGACCCCAGGCCAGCGCCACCGCGCCGCCGTAGCTGTGGCCCAGCACCAGTGGGCGGCGCACACCTAGCTGGGCGGCGGCGGCGCGCAGGTGATCGGCCTGCGCGCCTGGGCTGATGCCCGCCTCGCCCAGCCCTTCGGACCACCCCAGACCGGGGCGGTCGAACACGATCACCCGAAAGCTGTCGGCAAGCTGACCCGCCAGGGCAAAGGTATAATCGCGGGCGTTGCCGCTGGCGCCATGGATCAGCACGAGGTCCGGCCCGCGGCCCGTGATCACGACATGCACCCGCTTGCCCGCCACCGTGACGAATTGTCCGGTCGGGGGATAGGCGTGATCGGCCCAGGCCTCGCGCACGCTGGCGCGGCGGTCGATCAGCACCGCGCCGCCGCCCAGCACGGCCCCGGCGGCAAGAAGAGTGCTAACAACCAATGCGGGCGATCTCGTAGGGGGTGGACTGGTAGATCTCGTTGATCCAGTTGCCGTAAAGCAGATGGGCATGGCTGCGCCAGCGGTTCAAAGGCCGTCGCAAAGGATCGTCGTCGGGATAGTAGTTCAAAGGCACGTTGATCGCGGTTCCGGTTGCCACATCGCGGTCGTATTCCTGTTTCAGGGTGTCGCTGTCATATTCGAAATGGTTGAAGATATAAAGCGCGCGGTGGGCCGGGTCTTCGATCAGGCAGGGGCCGACCTCATTGCTGCCCAGCAGGGTGACAAGTCCCGGTGCGGCGTCGATCTCGGCCTGGCGCATTTCGGTCCAGCGTGACACCGGGATGACGAAATCATCGGAAAAGCCGCGCAGATAAGGCGAGGTCGGGCGCAGGTTCTGGTGACGAAAGCAGCCGAAGGCCTTGGCCGCCAGCAGGTGCTTTTGCACCCCGTGAAAGTGGTTGATCATCGCCATGCCGCCCCAGCACACGCCGAAGGTCGAATGAACGTGGGTCTGGGTCCAGTCCATCACTTCGCGCAGTTCGTCCCAGTAGGTGACGTCGGGGAACGCGAGATGCTCGATCGGCGCGCCGGTGATGATCAGGCCGTCGAATTTCTCGCCCCGGACCGCAGAGAAGGGCCGGTAAAACGACGCCATGTGTTCGGGCGCGGTATTGCGGGTCTGATGTTCGCTCATCCGGATCAGGGTGAGGTCGATCTGAATCGGGGTGGCCCCGATCAGCCGGGCAAACTGGGTTTCGGTCTGAATCTTCTTCGGCATCAGGTTCAGCAGGGCGATGCGCAGCGGGCGGATTTCCTGGGTTGTCGCCCGTTCCGGCGACATCACCATGACGCCTTCCTGTTGCAGGATATCAAACGCGGGCAGGGTGGTGGGCAGGGTGATCGGCATCAGGATCCTTCCGGGGCGGGCGCGGGGCGGGCGGCGATGGCAGCGGCGATCAGATCGGCAAAGTCGGCACCGTCCCTGACCTGCGCCACCTGCTCGGCGGTGACGGTCACACCCCAGCGCGCCATGGCAGCATAGCGCGGCTGGCGGTGCGCCAGGGCGCGGGCATAGGTCCAGCGCACGAAGGCATCGGGATCGACCTCATGCTCGGCCAGGCCGGATTCGTGGCGGTAGTCGTGCCACGCCGCGCGCAGGAATTCGGGCTGGTAATACATCGGCTTGGGGGCGCGATCAAAGCGCCGGATCAGCTCGGTCGTATGGGCGTCAGAGCCCTTGATCCAGACCAGCAGCATGTGGTCGGCCAGCACCCGCAGCACCGGATCGGCGGGGTTGTCGGGATCGACCACCTCGCAGATCGAGCCGCCGGAATCGCAGACGAAATTGTCGTAGCCGTAAATCTCGCGGGCGCGCTCGATGAAATGCGGGGTGTCGAGCAGGGCCGCA
>Ga0210011_1002002_pt1 | contig 17636 bp, 17 predicted proteins | sample CryGeymeta201502_FD_183972 | JGI IMG/M metagenome (GOLD analysis project Ga0210011, IMG submission 183972) | Groundwater microbial communities from Crystal Geyser aquifers in Utah, USA - Crystal Geyser metaG 2015-02 (SPAdes) (version 2) | ecosystem: Environmental > Aquatic > Deep subsurface >...
ATAATTTCATACTTGTTGATGAAGCTTTATTTGGTTCTTATATTCTTTGAGATTATTGTTGTTATTTATAGTATTTACTTCAACCCAACAAAAATGAACCTAGGAGGCTATGATCCAGACAGATTCGTAGGTGCCGGACATGAAGCGTTCCACTGTCCCATTTGTATACAAGTTGTCCTTGAACCCTACGAGTGTCACAGTTGTGGCAAATTGTTCTGCAAATCATGCATTACAGGATGGGCCAGCAAACAAGCAGACAGCAAATGTCCCAATCGTTGTGGAGCTAACATCAAAGATATCAAACCTATTTTCAGCAAAGCCCTGCAAAGAATGTATCAAAATCTCAATATCAAATGTCAAAATGCGAAGTGCCAAAAAGTATGCAGTTTGATGGAGTTACCCAAGCATGAGGCTATCTGTATGATCACCAAATGCTGGAACTTTGATAATTGCTAAAAGCCACAGAATAAAGATGTGAAGGCACTCAAGCCATGTTGCTCGGAGTTGTGTGAAAATGTGCTGAAAATAGTGGAAAGAATTGGTGACAAGAAGGCTCTCTATGAGCTTTTAGGTAAATTTGGAGCCAGTTCTGCAAATCAACAAGGTCAAGTTGGAGTAAAAGATAGAGCTGTGTCGACAGCCGGAGGAGGATCATCATCCAATCTAGCCTGGGACCCCACAAAAACAGGAGGCAGCATTCAACTAACAGAAGGAAACACACTTTGCTTCCTTAAAGAACAAAGCTATCTCTTCAGGACCACCATTGCCAATTATGGTTTCACCAGTGGTGTGCACTACTGGGAAATTTTAGCTGATTCTCGCACCGAGAATGAGCTCAAAATTGGCGTCAGTCTTTCCAATTCTTTTGATTTCAACTCTGCCTTCTGTGACCATGCCTTCGGTTACGCCTACTATGGTATTATTTTCGCTATATAGGTCTTGGACAGCTCAGACATGGCTCTAATGCTGCTGGCCCAGCTTATGGTAAAAAATTCAAAAAAGATGGAGTTCTCGGAGTCTTCCTTAACATGAATACAGGAGTATTGGCATTCTCTCTCAATGGTGAGTATATGGGTATCGCCTACCGTGATCCCAAGCTGACATCTGGACCTGTTTATCCAGCTGTGGCTCTCCTCCACTGTGCAGGTTGCAAACTCAAATCTGGTCTGAAGGTTCCCTCTTATTTTAAGGACTGACTGTTGATGTTTTATGCGTTATATATCGTTGATTCGAATTTTATGAAATCTAGGCACCTGTCTAAAATGTTGGCAATTAATAACCGCTACCTGAACATCGAAAGATACACCCTCGAAGATAGCGAAGACGATTTAGATGACTTCTTCGACAAGTTTCACGAACGATACAGAGTTGTAGAAAGTTAAAGCAACATGCTTCGTACTTCCAAATTGAAAATGGGTAGCAAGGAGCATTCCAAGAACCATAGCCACTGTTCGACAAAAAGAAGCCAGCTCAAGACAGCTCAAAGTTCAGAGATGAAGAAAAGTCAAGTCAAAAAAGCATCAGTGCTACCTCTCTCCTTTGAAGAGAAGACAAAAATAGGAACGAAGAAAAACAAAGTAAAGAGCAAGTTCGCTTCAAATGTGGCTAAAATCCATTTCAGGTGATCCAAATGTATTTTTTATTATCAGCTACACATCAAAACTAATCATGTCATGATCACATAAAAGGAGCAGGGGTCAATTTGACCGGTTGTTCTCGGACATCCGTTGCATTAGTTTTCTCGTCTAGGTCATTTACTGTTCAAGTTCAGGGCGGATGGCTGCACTTTCGTATTTCTCAGATTTTGACTTTGTTAGTGGAGCAGGCTTAGTTGTTTTATTGAACTTTCCTTTCTTCAACACCCCCAACTTAAGATCATTTTACTTGGCAGCAGCATTGGCCCTTTTCTTCTCCAGCTCGGAAGTGAATTTTTCCTTGAATTCCTCCTGAGTCAATGACGATGTGGAGTTGAAATCACAAAAGAAGCGTCTCAAGTAAATTTGATGGAAGCTGTCACGATTGGGATAGTGCTCTGAGCAACTAAGTTTAGCAGACAGTGAGGTGTATGTTCTTTTAAGATCGAAGAAAACCCCATTTAGGTAGGCACAGATAGGGTGATAGCTCATCTTGCATTCTGGCCAACTGCACTCAAATTTCATACCAATCTCCTTTCCACAAAATTTACATGGAGCAAGATTGAGTTCATTTTAGACCAATTTTTCAATGAGCATTTGTGGGTTGATACCTTTCTTGAACTGAATTTGATAGTTCTTGATCTATACCAAATCGAACAGAACTAAGCAAGTAACATGATAAAATCGACCTTGAAGTTCTTTCATTGGGAAATTTTGTTTATGGCATAACCGACAACCTGGTTTTTTGGGATATTTGGACACCCCTTCTTTATCTTTAGTTGTGTTGAATTTAGTGAACAGACAGACCTAGCAGTAAAATTTGGCTTAGGTAAGTTCTTAAACTCCATAGCAAGCTTGATGGAAACTGGTATTACAGCCATCGCAGTAAACCACTCTATTTTTATCATAGCTCTCAGTGCAGAAGCAGATCTTGCAATCTGTCTAAAATATCTCCTTCAATCTTTAATTACGGGTTAAATTCTTCCTTTTTGATTTTGTTTAGCCCATACCATTCATTTCTCTGATGCTGTCAATCTCGATTGCTTCGTCCAACATTTATTAGGTTTTGTCGCTGTGGCCACGCCTGAAATAAAGAAGTACTTCTGCCATTTTGAGATCACGATAAATATTTTCGATCTCTTACTCATGTCTGGCACTCAACGGATGATGTTATCTTCTCCCAAGCATATCGTCCCATCTTTGCCCATTGCGATTGAAAACATCATCTAGTTGTTTCTCGAGCAAAATGACCTATCTGTCAATTTCATTATTTTATGAATCTGCCACATCGTATCTGAGCACCTTCATGATCTCCTACTGTCGTCTTTCGATGTTGATGATTTACAAATCGAGGTATTTTTCCTCCTCTGGTATTTTCTCAAGTTCTTATTTCTCAAATAGTCTGAAACTATCTAAATGCACACCAGGACTGATCTCCCTTTGCTCAACTGCCTCTCTAGCTTCATCGTATTGTTTATATCCGAAACTGACAATTTCTGTATGTTCGCGGCCCTCTAACTTATACTCCTTTCTGAATAGTACTTTCAAGAGGGCAGGATTTGTCAGGTTAGGATTTCGTTCGCCTATCTATTACACAAGGTAGTTTTCTAATTACCTGGCAGGGTATTTGAGGTTGAGCAATTCTTACCCATCTATCCTTGAGTGTATTTATGCCATTTATTATGTTGACAATTAGCGGAAGAACCGCCAATCTACTTTGCGCCACCACTGCTGACCTTGATTGACTCTAGATAGATCTGTTTATACACTCGTTAGAAGTATTCTTAGTCATCGGAGTTGACAGGTGATTATTTTAGGTTGTTAGAACTCTTAAATTTCTGGATAAAGAATGAAGCTACGTATCTGAGGTGTTCTTTGCGGTCTTTTTTCTCCAGTTTGATGCGGTGCTTATTGGGGATTTAGAACTAATCACGGTGCCTTTTGGATTTAGGGGGCATATATATGCCTAATGCACTAAAAATTATTAATTCTGCCGCAATCATCCAACAATACAGACAGCCTTTTGGCTCCATATTTAAATGAGCTCAAGTATATTATCCAATCTGGTATTAAATGAACATCTTTACTCTTATATTTTTGCGTAAGAGATTTTTCTCAATTAGACTCTTCAGAACAACTTGATAACAAATCCATTTATTTTTCCATTTTGTTGTCAAGGAAAGCGTTTATATATCAAACCAAATCGTAAAATAAATTAAAGAAAGTCAAGTTAGATATGATGCCCTTGCTCAAAAGTGGAGAGATAGCTTTGTCAATCAAAAGACCTCATTTTAAATATCATAATAGATTCTTTTTGTGTTTGATGATAAGTTCAGTATTTTTTTCCTCGTTTTTTTAATCACAATAGTCAAACTGTTGTCTTAGATGGGAGTGAAAAGCTATACTCAATCGTTATGGCCCATATTTTAATATTTGCTGTTGATCAGTAATCCCTTAGTAATAGGAAATTTGACACCTAATCTAAATCAGATAATAATTAAAATGTCCGGAAATAAGCTCATTCTCGCTGTACTTTTGGTCCTCCTCTTCGCCGCAGCCCAATCTCTCAGAGTAATTCCTTAAATATTCAGCATTAGCCCACTCGTGAGGCGATTGCAGAAAGCCCTACCCATTATCCATATTGATTGTCATTCATTCATTATCATTCATTATCATTCATTATCATTCATTAACCTCATCAAATAAATTTTGATGAAAAGGGCAACTTTACAATCAATAGTTGTTTGTTAAGAGTTCTTGACAGAAATAATAGTAATTTGATATATGAAATACCAATCCTACTAGAACTGCACCAAAAGCTCCATAACTTGGCTGGAGATATCGCTATAATTCCTCATAGTATTCCTGACAGCAGCCCTACTCATCATCGTCGAGTTCCTCGAACGCCGAAAGCAAAGAAAACGACATTAGAAACTCATCAATTTTGATATTAATCCCCGCTATGAGGTAGGTCGCAGATAGAGTGGCAATAGTTAAGACATGAGCAGTTAAAATTCATAGATTCGGATGCTCAAGGAAAGAATACAAAAGACTGTTAATCAAACCCATGCTTGATTGTTTATATTAATTTTTGAATATGAAGCAGTCTAAGCAAGGAGTGCGTACCAGTCTCAGAGATGGAGAGGCAAGGGGGAATTCTCCAAAAAAAGACAAGTCTATTACGAGTCAGTATACCTTAGGAGGGACTCAGACTATTGTCAATCGGCTTCCAGCACAGAGCAATCTAACCGTTGAGGAATTAAATGGGACTCATTTTTCCAACTCAATTTCTTATCACAACGAAAGACCATAGACTCACTTTAATTACGGACAGGGAGTCAGCAGCAACTTCGTCCCACCACCTCCAGAACGCTTCCTCCTGTCAGGAAGCACCCAACATTCACAATTGCCCATAAACAGCAACAGCCAGCACCAGGTTCAAACATTTCACACTGTGCATCAACCAATGGATCAAAGCATCAAAAGAACATATGTACCACATCATATTTATAACGAAATACCCATTATGGTAAGTTAAACGAAACAATATTAGGAATAGGAATAGGAATCAGAAGGATTAAATGAAGCAGATGAGAGAATGTTGGAGCAGTACGAGAAGTTATATGGAAATTATATGGAAGAAAAAGCAAAAAATGAGCATTTAGAAAGACAACTCAGAGAATTTGAGCTGAGAACAAATGAAAGATAAAGCTCACCCACTCGAATTCAAGAGATCACAAAGGTCGTCACCAAACCAGTCAGAGTCGACATTAAAATGTTGGCTCAGCTTATCGCTAGTAAAAACAGAACCGTCGTAAACGAACTTTTTGAAAGGAGAAAGCACAATTGTCTCAATAATTTACACAATTTATTCGCTGAGGAATAAGCGTCAATAAAGAACACACTTGTCAGATCAAGTTAGGAGATACTGAGGGTGAGAACAAGCTGATTTTATCTCTTATTTGGCATCAAGTTAGAATAGAAATAATCAGGAATTTCCCGTAAAGGGAACCACTCTTGTCGATAGACCTACAGCTCGGGATTTGTAGCGATTAAGAGGTGCTTTTTATGTAATTTTGTTGAGCCTGTCTATCAAGCTCGCATCTTTGGTGGTTTTATTGGCCTTTTTATGCAATTTTTATCGATTTTTAAAGTTATCCTGGAATCCATTGATGCCATGCCTTTCATCGATATCTTCTAGCCTTCTGCTAATGGAAAAATTATCAAGGGTGAAATTCCTTACATGTACCATACATCCTTTTGAGCTCTAAGGGATGAAATTTCCCTTTTTGGTCACATGTTTCAAACTTTTTATTTTGAACTGTGGCTTCAATAAATTTGTATTTGTTTTCCACATCTAGCCAGTATTTGACTAGCTTACTTCCTGACGATGACTCATGATCATTCGATTGACCCTGTTGATCCTTCTGTATGGAGAATTGACCACACTTTTAATCACAGCATAGGGAGGTTGCTTGTTGATTTTATTATTTTTGCCTCTTACCGGCACAGTTGAATACATAGGGTTGTGAGTGAAAAAGAGAGTGGTGGTTTAGAATGATGGATGCTCATCAGGCCAAGGTGAGAATGATAACCTGATACTATCTTAGTTATTCATTTTATAATAATTCTGTCATAAAATATGCTTACCTACAGAATTGCTTTTTTCATGGCAAGAAATATCAAAAGGGGAGTCAGGACTGCCTCTGTTTTAGCAACCACCGAATAAGAAGCGAATATTGCAGAACAAAAGAGTAACACAACTGTAGTTGAGGAGGAACTAGATGATTAGATTTAACCTTTGAGCTATGATCGGCAAGTGCAATAAAATTTGAGAAACAAAGTCGCACAAGAGCTAAAGTACAACTACGAGGGAGAAGATCCCAGTCCGCATAAATTAGTTCATCGACCCAGCAGAGGAGCAGCTTGGGGACTTGGTGGTCAACTGATGTTGGCATCAAAAAAAGTAGAATTATAAGGTCTGAAGGCATAATAAGATCAAATTGTATAATTCCTTCAACTACATCAAATCAAAAACATCTACGTTCATGATTTCTTTGCCGAAAATCCAGATAAACCTGACACCAACAGAAAACGGTATGCCATTTTGGGTAGCTGTTTCTCTGCAAAACATGGATGGAAGACAGCTATCGAGCTAAAAAATGCTTTCAACCTCAACAGCGCCAAAACCAAATTACGACGCAAGCAAGTCTATGACCCTATTTATGCAATTATGCATGGAGGCAAAGATGAATAGTGGAATTTAGTGAGCTACAAAGATTATGAAATTAGTTTGATGACTGAAGAGCAAAGAGAAGCCATGGATCTATAGTGGAAATGGAATAATCCTCCTGACGAATAAACCATTGATAAACATCTGGAGATGAAAAATCGTAAAGGTTGGAAAAGACAGTTCGAAGATCTGTGATAGTATGAAGATGAGTAACTATAGAAATACTGTTTATCATTTTTTGGCAAAGAGAGAAGAACTGGGTTTATTCATTTGTTTGATTTGTTGTTGGAGTTGATTGCGGAATTGGGGATTCATTTTTTTCATTTTTTATTTGAGCTTGTCTCTTTAGGTGAGAGGTTTGTCCTCTTTTTTGATCATTTTCTTCTTCTCTTGCTTGAAATCAATTCCGTCTGCTATCACCATATCCTCCACAGTTTCAGGAAAAAGCGGAATAGACAGATTTTTCTCCCTTTTCTACTTGAAGTAGGCATTTTCTTACTCTCTCATTCCTTTAGCCTGCTTTCTGAGCAAACGATTCAATTAAAAATCATATTACCCTCTTTCCTGCATCTACTACAATTTCTCTATGTAATCCTCATACTCTCTGAACGCCTATTTATCTTTGTAGTCGTTTTCCAATTTGGCAAATGGGTCTTCCCTTATTTTCTTCTGAATTGCTTCATCTCTAATTCTACTTTAGTCAGTGCAGTCTTTGGTCTGGAAAATCCTTTTGGCTCCTGAGACGTAAATGTAGTCGCAGTTTTAAGGATCAGTCCTGACAACAAATCGTTGAGGGCACTGAGGACATTTCATTCTGAATTCATAGATTTTTGTTGTATGGAAATCTCCTACCCATGTTTTGATTGAGTTGAATCTCACTCCCTTAGCTACCATGTTTTGACATCCTTCACAGCGAACATGAAAAGGTGTTTAGTAGCGTACTTTAGACCCTCCTACTCTTTGACCCTCAACAACCGTGAAAGGTTTTTAGTGAGGGGTATCGCTCTTCCGTACTTCCATTTTATTGGGATCAAAGTTTTTGGGCCGATAGTAGCCATCTGCTCTTGCTGCTGCCAATGAACTCATTTTTGTGATAATTATAATAGAACTGCAAAGAGTTCATATTCATGTTCTTTGAATGATAATTGACTATATTTAAAGGAAAATTGCATCATTATCATTTTTTTATCCTCATGTTTTTGTTCTTCATCAAGGTACGTATTTTCCCGACAGCTATGACTTGTACGAGCTGTGATCTTTCTGGACTTTCGTATTGATCAAAAAAAGGAAAAGGAACAATATTTCTGGCTGACTTAGGAATATTTTTCTCCTTATCTTGTTCTTTTCTTTCGACAATAAGATGGTTAGATTTACTTGGATTTTTTTTCAGCTGTAAAGAAATGCCAGAATTGTGGATAGGATCACGAGCCTTACCATCTAACTACAACCTATGAGAAAATGTCCTCTTGATGTGAAACTGGGTAGTATTTGGTCTAGATTATTCGCTGCGATCTTTGAGTCCTATGCAAAGAGATCTTGTTTGTCTATGTCTGGCCATGCATTGGCTAGCAATTTTTCTTGAAGTATGGCATATATTCTTGTTGAGCTCTTTAGATTTGAATGATTAAGATATATCACCTTAGAATTGATTTTTTTGAGGTTTGATCCAGCCAGACAAATGTCCAGGTTGAATTAGGCTTGCTGCTCCATTTTTGTTGTTCTCAAAGAAGAGAAAGTCATCATACAGACTGATCTATTAGAGGTTTTGTTCAGGAGTGGAAGGAGTGTCTGGAGTTGCAAAAGAATGAGCCTTCAGCATCATATAATTATTTTCAGATTCAGCAACAATCAATTACCTAAGTTTGTTCTCCCATTTTGTAAACTGAAAATTTGAACTATTTTTATTGAGATAGCATTAGTTAGGTCAAGCGCTTGCTTATTTTCAATTAACCTCCTATAATGAACTTCAGCTCATCTCTTAGTCTCGTCTCCTAGACCCCTCTCGAGCGTTAATAAGTCCGCAAGATAAAAACAATCCTAACCCTTCTTACAGAACACGTCGACTCTGCTGAATTTCGTGAACCTGTCGACTGGAAAAGTATCGATCATATCACACAGCCCTCTAGATTCTCGACTACCCAACAATCATCAAAAAACCCATGGACTTAGGCACAGTTTCATCTAAACTAAAAAGTGAGCAGTATACTTGTGTCTAGGAGGTCCTTGATGATTTACAACTAGTATGGGACAATTGCAAACTATACAACCAAGCTGGATCTGTAAGTTTCTGAACATTTAGTGGATCTATATGACGGCAGACAAAATGGACAAGTATTATCGCAAACTCATCAAAAATTATTTCAACAGCATTCCATTCACTAATGGCAGTAAAAATAAAAAATAGCATAGGACCAGCTCTGAGTGAAAAGAGTGACCCATTGCCACAGGCTCCAGTAGTCAAGGCAACTCGACAAAGTACCAGAAGAAATGAAGTCAAAGATAGCAAAGGGATGGAAGACTAAAGCGAAATAATTAAAGACGAGAAGAAGGAGCTTTTGCAGCAGTTGACCAGGTTGACACCAGAGGGCTTGGGTAAAATTGTTGATTTGATTATCAACAATGCTCCATAAGCGGTGGAAGGTGATGACGAGAACTATCAGATTATTGTGCCAGCGATTGAAGATTGGCTATGGCAGGATATCCGTGAGTATGAATAAATTCAGACTTAGAAAATTGGAGGACATGGAAGATGAGGAATCTGATGATAAACCCAGCAAGAAGGTCAAAATATGATATGAACAGTATCACGATCATAAAATCACTTTGAAGTATCGACATCTATCTAAATAACTATTGGCTTGTTCTTGGGACTGTATTTCTCATCCATGAAGGCTACATTGTAAAAATCTGTATTGCCTACTCTTGTATGTCCATTTCCTTAGTGGATGTGTCCGAATATGTGTAATTTTGGTTGGATCTTTTAAACTGCTTTTCGTAAGGTTATGCAGCCACAATTTTAGCCGGTATGGATGCTGACATCATTGATACCGAGAGGTGGCACATGAGTCACTAAGATATCGATATTTTAGGGTATCTGGTTCCAGTGTTTATCCGCATTTTATGGTAAGTAGCTAAACCCCATTATTTTGGAATGATTTATGTAAGGCGAACCAAATATTTTCAGCCCTTCGACTTAGACCATCTAATGTATGAGCAAGGTGCATAAATTATTCAGCACTTCAATTTACAGGATAGGATTCACTCTTTACTTTTCCTTCACCTTGAAAAATTAATTCATCATGGAGTAGCGTTAAGGGTTGCACTATAAAGCAAAATCGTGGTTACCAGGAATGACTATTTTGTGTTTATAAGGGAGAGCTTTGAGCCATTATCGGAAATTTTGATATTACTTCTTGCGGGACATGCGGGTGAAGTCACCAGCGTGGATGAAAATGTCACCAGGTGGCATTTCGGCAGGGTCGAGATATTTGTGTTTGTTATGGGTGTCTGATATGGCGACTATTCTTAGGACCTTTTTGGCTTGGGGTTATTCTTACATTGTTGGATTTTTTATTTCTTTTACAAACTTTAATGAACTCTTGAGATGAGAGAACTGCGATAATTTCTGATAATTTCTGAACAAAAGGGAGAAATGTTGTTCATATATGACAAGAAGTATAAATTCAAAGATCAAACAAATCAAGAATTGAAGTAGCAAAATCATAGTGCTTTAAGACGCTGTTATTCGCAATATTTTGAACCACTACCCATATTTTTTAGCCCTGACCATATGGAAACCAAATCTGTCATCTCATTTTAGTTCGAATGATTCATCTAATAAAGCGTCAGTTTATTCACATCAAGACTTGCAAACAACATTGATCGAAATCAAGCAATCATTAATTTATCAAACATTCATTATTCAATCTACTCAGATATCTCTAGATGACGTTTTGCAGTCCTTCATAATGTTGACACTCACGGCTCATTTGCTTATCATTAAGACTTAAGATCACTATTTCTTGCTTCAAAATCACATGATACTCGTTTATTTACTTGCTTTTTAGCCCTGCTTGCTTTAAATTGAATTTAACTCGTTGGAGGCTGAATTTTTCCATAAATTTATGATAAAGCTCATCCTGAACTTTCCTTTTCTCTTAGAGTCTTCCTTCTATTTCACTTAGGACCTCTTTCAATAAAAATGTTTTCAGAGCCGAACTTACTGTCTTATTCCTTTACTATCGACCTTGATCGTTGCCTTCTCTTTATTTTTAACTTTTTGTCAGATACCGATTGTATTGGAATATCTCTTCAGGTGTCATGATCTGGATTTCGAGGGCATATGATCACTTTGGTAAAGTGATTAGATTGTTTGTCCTATAAAAAAAGACACTCATTCAATTGTCTTATTTTGAGCCCTTGTTGCCCCTTTAATGTGAGAGATAGAGGGATGATGAGGGCTAATATTCTTTTTTGGGTGTTTTTAATAAAATAATCAATATTATTCCTAACCACATGGCCGACAAAACCCAAGTTGTTCAATGCTTCGGAAGAAAGAAAAACGCAGTGGCTGTCGCAGCTGTCAAAACAGGCAAGGGAGTCCTCAGAGTTAACGGTTCACCCATCGAACTTCTCGAGCCTCAATCCCTCAGAGTTAAGGTCCTTGAGCCCATCCTTCTCCTCGGTCTCAAGCGATTCCAAAATCTTGACATCCGCATTCGTGTTAGAGGTGGAGGATACGTTGCTCAGATCTATGCCATCAGACAAGCTTTGTCAAAGGGTGTTGTCGCTTACTATCAGAAATATGTGAACGAGACTGAGAAGCGTTAAATCAAGGAATTGTTGCTCCAGTATGACAGAAGTCTGTTGGTTGCTGATCCCAGACGTTGCGAACCCAAGAAATACGGTGGACCTGGAGCCAGAGCTAGATACCAAAAATCTTACAGATGATCTAATTATCCATATCATCACTCAAACTATTCGACTCTCAAGTTGTGGTACAATAAGCTATCATACTCCTTCCTTCCTATCATAATTTATCCTATATCGGATGTAAATAAGTCGAATTTACACTTTAATAATAATATCAGATGATCACTGTCAAAGTCAAAGGACCTACCATTCTTTAAGGCACCATCGCATCATTTTAAAAAGAATACCCGCTTGGTAAAAGAGCGTTATGGATCGGAAGGGGCTAGGAGTTACTTGAGAAGGAGAACGAACATAACGATGTGCTTAATTTAGGAGAAATAAGCAAAAGTGTCAGCAGAGTCCATGGTTGTCTCATGTTATCACCTGCCTTATGGATGGAGTATTAAGGTTCGTATCCGAGCTATTTTGACAAATTAGGCGACACCATTTCCAAAATGCCGGGACACTTGCTCTATTAAATCTGGCAGTTCCTCAAACCAGCGAAAAAGATCATGCTGAAAGATTTCAGATCCAAAACTGGCATCTATCAAAAAGTTATATCTCCGTTTAGCATAACTACAGGTAATAAAAATGAGATGTAGGTAGTGAAATTGTTCTAGGAGATAGTCGCCCTTTAATCTTTCATCATAGATAAATCTATAGCAGTTATGAAGAGCTAACCATTAGGATCGAACATCTCAAAGAACAAGAACATGCGGTTATTAATCCCAATTACCTTAAAAAGCAGGTCCGTTCTTTCTGGATTATGTCTTTTCGGAATAAAAAATTCATATTGATCGATTTCCCATGCTCTCTGACCATCGGAAGAGCCAGCTCGAGCCAGCTTATTATTTGCGAGGCTTCAATCAGTCGCAAACATGCTACTCTTCAATTCAACGAAAATCAATGGAAAATCATTGATGGTGATGGAAAAACCCTCAGCAGCAATGGCGTCTGGCATCGCGTCAGAAAAATGCAGATAGATTTCAGATCCAAGGCTAAATATATGAGTGGTGGTGAGTCAACAGTCAAACTTGGAGATGTCCTTCTGACCTTTGATATCAAGGAAGATTACAGTCACTTAAATGTGAGTGAGCTCTGTATTAGTAGAAGAGTCAGTAGCACTAATGAAAGTTTCAGTTATATGCTGAGGAAATAAATGGATGAACTTCCTGTGCTGCGGATGGCTCAAGGCAGTTAATAACTTTACAGAAGGAAGAAGATGCAGAAGCAGGAAAGTAAAAGCGATCAGCTATGATATTTCATTAAACATTATAGATTATGCTCTTATCTTGTTTAGTTGATTTTTTATAGTGATTGAAATGAACGAGCACATCAAAAGGAGATAGTTGGAGGAGAAGGAAGCCTTTCAGAGTTGTCTCATTAGCACGGCGTTCTTTCCCTCCCTATTTCCAACCTTAACAGTAGCAACGAACAATCCAGCAATACCCACTCAGCCACACAGCCAACAACATAAAACTCACTACCATCACGGTAGGTTTCACAGTGTCTGGATCAGACAATTCTCAACCCTCTAGTAATCCAAAACCTACCTGTCTTCCCTCACAATCCAAAGCTAACCTCATATTCAATCCAAACTTTGGTGGGCGCATTATTGCAAGGATATAACCCACATGCAGCATATACTCTACCACCCTAGTAAAATATACGTACCAGCTATTGATTCTCCATTGAAGGAGTTGATTAATGAGGTTAGTCAGATGGTCATTGTTGACGGTGTGGCCATCGAGGAAAAACTGAAGAAATCGGGATCGCCTGTTTTGAAATTTTTGGATGAGGTAGTATGGTCTATAGTTAGGACGTGCTCAGCCCAGAAAGATACTACTATCAGTGGAGAGTGTGGGCCTATCTTCAAGGCGACGGTTAGAAAAAATACAGAACAGAGCCCTATAAAATGACCTACTCTGGCCTATAATGGTACCCACCTGTTACCAATTCCATCTCAAGAGGGTGTCTAGTCCGTTCCCAAAAGATATATCTCGCCTAATTACTCTTCAATCTAACTAGAAAGAAGCAGCAAATATAAGAGGCCATGGTCTTTAGCATTTACAACATGAACTGCGCAGTGGAAATTGTAGTAAGCATTGTATTGGCTCTTTTCTAAAATTTGAGGCAAGATTTCATGGCTTATTTTTATTTGATTTCGGACATTTTGTTCAATACTACCACTCACAACTATAGGAGATTGTTCGCAAGAGTGATCCCTTTTGTTGTACATCGGTATTCTCAATTGTGGAAAGAGAAAGTATTCACTCTTGAGAGCAAACACAAAGGGGAGTTAAAGGATCTGATTCAGTATTGGGAAATCAAGTTCATTTTTGAAGACAATTATACAAAAGGGCTACTCTTTTTACTAGACGATACACACAAGAATGCACAGGTCAAGGGCATCCATGACAAATTGAGAAGCATAGGAAACATGTAAGATGAAAGGGAGAGCTAAATGGAGCTCGAAAGGATTTGCTTTGACAATGGCATTCCTTTACTTTAGACCTAAAGAGAAGAATCGATGAGTTTGCTAAATGAATATTTATGGATGAACTAGAAACAAGAACTTATTGAACCTCAAGTTGATCCATCAGTCGACGGTGAACCTCTGAGCACTGCTGAGTTGCTCAAAATCAAGCAGAAACAGGTTAAAACTGCTTGTTGTGGGAGTTTGTCTACTTCATACTTGTTGGATAAAAATTGGCAGACCAGAGGTAAAAATTCAAGTATTGATTCCACGTGATTTCTATTGTTGATCATTATTTGCCAATTTTACAGGAGGTTATTAATGATCAGGATCGATCTGCCAAGGTACTCTTGATGTACTATCGGACTGGCTAGTCTTACATGGTCTGTTCATGAAGAATCATTCTTTTTTATTACTTTTGTTTTTTGTACTAACCATAAAGGTCGGCTTTGGCTTTGTAGATTTAGCTGATTTCATGCTGGAGGTTGTTTTTATGAAGACGAACCTCAGCGTTGTAGTTATCTTAGATGAGATCGAGGCGGGAATTGATTTTTTTGTTGAGAGTTGACATTTTTTACATTTTGCGAGTGAATTATTTTCGAGTTTAGGATATTCTTGATAATTTGGTCGATTCGATGTGAGGATCGTATTAATAGATTTGGCTTTACCTGCGTTAAGTTGACTTTTTTGTGTTTGACAATGAAGCCTCTATATCTGTATTTTATCTCATGAAGCTGTGATTTATATTTGAGCTAGCTAGACTATTTTCCCTCTTAAAATTTCTACACCTTTTTTCAGGTGAATTTTATTCAGGATTCACTAATAGTTCGTTTTTGGGAGCTAATACTTCAATGTCGATGCCTGAACTGCTTCTTATGTTGCTGGCGAGACTTTTGGATTCTGTATGTCTTTTCAGTGATTTGTAGGGAGTCCGAATGTGCTTCTTGGCTCTTTTGAGACTTAATTCTTTTTCATATTGATTCAATTGATCCAGAATGTTTGCGCTAGGACATATCTAATATATTCCATAGCATACCACTCTTCTGCGAGCTTTAACCTAGCAATAAGCTTCCTCTAAGGTTAGTCCCCTTTCTTTCATGAAATAGGCGATCACCAAAGCTGCAGATCGACTGACTCCCGCCACACAATGTACGAGAACCTTGATATATATACTTTTACATTTGTATTTTGAAGCTTATCTGCTATGAAAGTGACAGTTTCATTCAGAAAATCATAAATCTGGCAATTGTCGTCATCCGAGAGAGGGACATATTTTGTCTATGGTATGATATCTTTGGGATGTTTGGGCAGACGACCTTTAGCTGCCGTGACGATAGCCTTAACATGAAATTCTGAGAATATCAAAGATGGTACTTTGAAGGAGTTGAACATTGTTGGCAGCTTCGATGTTTCCAATGAACAAATTTCCCTTTTCGAGGCTATCTCCTCTCAGGATGACTTGCACATCGTCAGGGAAAGGCACCTCCCTCTCAATGTCCTTTCTCTGCCTTAAGGAAAGTTTATACAGCAAGATTATTCGAGTTTTTATTGGGGCGGGTTGTCATTGATATTACAATAAAACAAAAGCTGTGTATAAATGGTGGGCGATTATAGAGATTCCAAACATTAATAAAAATACAAGGGGTGACTTTAATAAATTTCTAATATTTTTTGAACCCACATTTGTGCTAGCGGTTGTAATTACATTATTTTTTTCCCTTTTCGAAAATAATATAATTACTGAAGTTACCGTTCATGAATTCGCACCAAAAATCACCTAACAAGAATCTCTTCAATAGTCCAAGCCAACATCTTGTCAGCCATACAGCCATGCGTCTCTGTTCAATAGTACTAGAAGAGGTCAGAAGCAACACTGATTAGCACCTTGAGCTACTCGGAGAAATATCCAAATAGTTCTTTTCTGTTATTTTTGCCAAAAGACAAATGCCATCGTCAGAGGATACAGTTTCAAGCGCTTAGAAAGTATAAGATGTCAAAATTGATGAAGAAAATATTTGGAGCCGATTGACTAGTAAGAATATAGCGATGGAATGCTTATAATGGAAGAATAATTAAAAGTAAGTCATTAGAAATATACTCGTACAAGTCATTGTCATGCTACTCAATACATCATCAGCACGATACTAAAATGAATCAAATACAGCCAGACAAACTCCCTCATATCGACCTTTCTACCATGGAAAGCATAGTTCTTCTGATTCAACGGTATGCTCCTTTCAGCAAATTGAGCAGTTCATCAGTCACAACAAGCAGGAATTCAGTCTAACGGGAAGGTAAAAAACACATCTTGAGAAAATACTCGATGAGCTGAGATCAGATAGAGCTTATATGAAAAAATATCGACAGGAAAAGAAGGTCAATAGTCAAGGTCTGTGGAACAATTTCGGTGGTTTGTTGTATTTGTAGAGATAAAAGTTTGACTAGACCTATATTTTTGATAAAGTAGAACCAACTCACATTAGATTGATGAATGAACTATTGGCTCGAAATAGCAACAACGAAAAAATCATCAAAAAGTTCAATAAAAAAGTGCATCAGACCACCTCCAAAAAACAACTGACCTCCATTCATAGTGTTCTGCATGAAGATAAGGAAAACCAAGAGGAATTAGAAGATGAAATACGAGATCCCGAATAATAGAAGAAAATTCTATCGGGGAGTACGACTAGTTTTTCCAAGACAAATAATTATCTAAAATCGACAAAGATCTACACAATTCGGTCGAAACAAAGAATATAACTGGGAGCCAGCCATAGATAATGGAACAAATCTACAATAGATCTCAAGCGAAGTCTGATTCGTTCCAAAGTAGACCAGGGTTTCAAATAGACAAATAAATATCAAAGTTTAGGGAAGAACATCCTCAACAATATCGTTTTTGACCCTGATAACATGCTCACATACACCAAAAGGAGAATGGTGGGCAGAAACAGCGAAAAAACTCTGATAAGAAAATTTTAAAAGTCCTCCAAGATAAATCGTGTGCTTTTGAGGGTGGGGGGAATTAGACTGTCTTTGCAATAAAATCAGGGCAAATTTTTGCATACGACCTTGATGGTGAATTGACTTATTTATTTCAAAAATCATTGTTTTTACTATTCGAACATGAATTTATACTCGGTTAGTAAATTTGCTAAAAAGCTAGCTGTTTTAGATCTGAATGCTGCACTTGAGATTAGAAACTAACCGGGTCTGATTTACCGTGAATTAACTTTCTATTTGATTTTTTTTGTTAGGGAAGATGGCTATTCTAAAGCTTGCTTTGATAAATCAGGATCGCAGCTTATGAGCTAGTTGGAATCAGATGATTAGAATTAGACCTTGTTATGATCTTATTAATTGCTATCAACACTGTCAACTT
>Ga0210011_1002003_pt1 | contig 17598 bp, 20 predicted proteins | sample CryGeymeta201502_FD_183972 | JGI IMG/M metagenome (GOLD analysis project Ga0210011, IMG submission 183972) | Groundwater microbial communities from Crystal Geyser aquifers in Utah, USA - Crystal Geyser metaG 2015-02 (SPAdes) (version 2) | ecosystem: Environmental > Aquatic > Deep subsurface >...
CGGATTGTCTGCTCTACCACGGTGTCGGCAAGTTCGACCGCACCAGCGGCATCATTCCCAAACCCGCGCCGCACCAATCCTATACCCAGGTGTTCGGCGACTGGCTGTGCGACATGGCGGCGCAGGACGAGAAACTGGTCGGCATCACGCCGGCGATGTGCGAAGGTTCCGGCATGCCGCAGTTCGCCGAGCAGTTTCCGCAACGCTATTTCGATGTGGGTATCGCCGAGCAGCACGCGCTGACGTTCGCCGCCGGCCTGGCGTGCGAGGGCTACAAGCCGGTGGTGGCGATCTATTCCACTTTTTTGCAGCGCGCCTACGACCAGCTCATTCACGACATCGCCATCCAGAATCTGCCGGTGCTGCTGGCGATCGACCGCGGCGGACTGGTCGGCGCGGACGGCGCGACCCACGCCGGCAGTTTCGATTTGAGTTATCTGCGCTGCATTCCCAATATGACGGTGATGGCGCCCGCCGACGAAAATGAATGCCGCCAGATGCTGTTCACCGCTTATCAGATGAACAGTCCGGCGGCAGTGCGCTATCCGCGCGGGGTCGGACCGGGGGTCGCCACGCAAAAAGAGATGCGAGCCATTCCGCTCGGCAAGGGCGAACTGCGGCGCAACGGCAGGCAGGTTGCGATTCTCGCTTTCGGTTCGATGCTGACCCCGGCGCTGGCCGCGGCCGAACAACTGGACGCGAGCGTGGCCAACATGCGCTTCGTCAAGCCGCTGGATGAGCAACTGGTGCTGCAACTGGCGCGCGCGCACGAACTGCTGGTGACAGTGGAAGAAAATACCGCGCAGGGCGGGGCGGGCAGTGCGGTGGCGGAATGCCTGGCGCGGCACGGCGTGGCTGTTATGCTATTGCACCTTGGTTTGCCCGACCGCTTTATCGAACAGGGCGATCCGCCCCAGTTGCTGGCGGAGTGCGGACTGGATGCCGCAGGCATTGAGGCCAGTATCCGCGCCGTGCGCAGGGACTAACCTGACAAAATTAGTCAAGTATGATTTATAATCTGCTCCGGCCCATTATTTGAGAGAAGCGTTATGAAGATCGAAGCCATTCCCGACGTGCAAAGCAGCGCCGACACCCGGCATATAGCCATTGACCGGGTCGGCATCAAAAGCATCCGCCATCCGGTTGTTGTGAGCGACAAAAGCGTCGGGGTGCAGCACACCATCGCCACCTTCAACATGTATGTGCACCTGCCGCACAACTTTAAAGGCACTCACATGTCGCGTTTTGTGGAGATCCTGAACCGGCACGGGCGCGAGATTTCGGTCGAATCGTTCGAGGAAATCCTGCGCGAGATGGTGGACAAGCTGGAAGCACAGTCCGGTTACATCGAGATGGCTTTCCCTTATTTTGTCAACAAGACCGCGCCGGTGTCGGGCGTGCAGAGCCTGCTGGATTACGACGTGACCTTCATCGGCGAGATCGTCGAGGGTGTCTACCGTTTCAGCATGAAAGTGCTGGTGCCGGTGACCAGTCTGTGCCCCTGCTCGAAGAAGATTTCCGAGCGCGGCGCGCACAACCAGCGCTCGCACGTCACCCTCACCGTGCGCACCAAAAGAGTGGTGTGGATCGAGGAGCTGGTGCGCATGGCGGAAGATCAGGCATCCAGCGAGCTGTACGGTCTGCTCAAACGTCCTGACGAGAAATATGTGACGGAGTATGCCTACGATCATCCCAAGTTCGTCGAGGATATGGTGCGCGACATCGCTGCCGCACTCAACGCGGATGAGCGCATCGAAGCCTATGTGGTCGAGTCGGAGAATTTCGAGTCGATTCACAATCATTCTGCCTATGCGCTGATCGAAAGAGACAAGACCAGGGAATAAATGGAAATGAAGCCGGTCGCCATCTTGCGCCACGCTGCCGTCGAAGGTCCGGGCTATCTGGCTGATTTTCTCGATCGTCATGCCATTCCGTGGCAACTGATCCGCGTTGATGCGGGCGATCCTGTGCCGACGACCGCGGAAACCTTTTCCGCTCTCGCCTTCATGGGCGGGCCAATGAGTGTGAATGACGATCTGCCGTGGCTTGCGCAGGAGTTTTCGCTCATCCGCGAGGCGTACGCGCAGGACATTCCCCTGCTGGGACACTGCCTCGGCGGACAACTCATCTCCAGGGCGCTGGGTGCTATGGTGAGCCGGAATCCGATAAAAGAGATCGGCTGGGGCGAGGTGACGGTATCCGACAGCGCCACGGCACGCGCGTGGTTCGGCGACCTCGGACGATTCGATTCATTTCATTGGCATGGCGAGACCTTTGCGCTGCCGCCGGGTGCGGTGCATCTGCTTGCCAGCGCACACTGTGCGAATCAGGGATATGCCCTGGGCAAACACCTGGCGCTGCAATGCCATGTCGAGATGAACGAGCCGATGATCCGCGCCTGGTGCGAAGTCGGTGCGGAGGAGATCGATGCCGCCCGCAACAGTCCCGCCGTGCAAACGGCCGCAGCGATGCAACAACTGATGCACGACAAACTCCCGCCTCTGCAGCGCATCGCTGAACGACTCTATCAACACTGGTTGCAAGGTATTTCGCGCAAAACCGGTTAGAATTCGGCATGACTTACGTTGTCGCCGATAACTGCATTCGCTGCAAATACACCGACTGTGTCGAAGTGTGTCCGGTGGATTGCTTCCGCGAGGGCGAGAACTTTCTGGTGATCGACCCGGCCGAGTGCATCGACTGCGCGTTATGCGTGCCGGAATGTCCGGCCAACGCCATCTTCGCCGCGGACGATGTGCCCGCCGACCAGCGCGGTTACATTGCGCTGAATGCCGAGCTCGCCAAGGTGTGGAAGCCCATCGTGGCGAAGAAAGATGCGCCGGCCGATGCGGATGCATGGCTCAACGTCAAAGACAAACTGCACCTGCTGAAAAGGTGAATCCGGCCGCCCGCCATTTCGATCAAATCGCGCGGCACATTCTGGCCGCGCATCCCGCGCCAGACCTGCGCGGCATCACCGTTCTTCTCCCCAATTTCCACACTGCCAGGCCGCTGGCGCAGGCACTGATCCGTGCCGCGCAATGTCGGGTTTTGTTGTTGCCGCGGATGGTGACACTTAATGGGTGGGCGCAAAGCATCAGCCTGAACGGGGCTGAGGTCAGTGACTGCCGGCGCGGCGCCCTGCTCTATCAGCACCTGCGCCGGCAACCCTGGTGCGACAACACCGACCTGTGGGGAATGACGCAAGAGTTGCTCCAACTGTTCGACGAACTGACCCTGGAAATGGATGCGCTGCCGTCCGATGAGGCGGCATTTGTCAGTGCGGTGGAGCAGGCTTATCAGGCACGGGGAAACACCGCGCTGCACCTGGAAGCGCGGCTGGTGTTCGAGTTGTGGCACGCAATGCAGAGCGGCGGCGAGCAGGATGGCGCGCGCGCGTACCAGCAGCGTCTGGCAAAACTGGCGGCGCGGGCGGCTGCCCCTTTGTATGTCTTGCGCACCTGCGCATGGGATCGGCTGGAGCAACGTTTTCTTGACGCATATTCAAGCCGCGCAGCGGTGAAAGTTTTTGACTTGCGTGAAACGGCGGCACCCGGCAATACCCCGCTGTTCTTTGCCGCCACCTCGCTGGAGCAGGAAGCCCGCGCCGCCGCGATGCAGGTGCGCCGCTGGCTGGCGGCGGGCAAAAGCGACATCGCTGTGGTGGCGCAAGACCGCGTGGTGACGCGGCGGCTGCGCGCGCTGCTGGAACGCGCTGAAGTGCTGGTGGCGGACGAGACCGGCTGGACCTTTGCCACCTTGTCGGTGAGCACGGTGCTGGAGCGCTGGCTCGCCGCACTGCAAAGTGATTTTTACCATCACGACCTGCTGGATCTGCTTAAGTCGCCGTTCATCTTCGCCGACACGGCGGCGGATCAACGCAAGGCGGCGGTGTACCGGCTGGAACAGTTGCTGCGCAAGCAGGGGGTTGTTTCCGGGCTGGATAAATTTATCGCGCTTGCCGAGCGCCAAACGACTTTGCATGCACTGCTGGAACGCCTGCAACAGGCGGCCGCATTGCTGGCGCCGAACAGAAAGAAGACGCTGGCGGAATGGCTGGCCGGATTGCGCCAGAGCCTGGAGATTTTGGCTGTCGATCAGGGATTGCGGCAAGACGAAGCGGGGCAGCAACTGTGGCGCGCGCTCGGGCAATGGCAAAAAGAGCTGGCAACGGACGGCGGACGCCACGCCTTCGGCGAGTGGCGACGGTGGCTGGCGCAGCAGCTGGATGGCGAAACTTTTCGCGACAACAGCATCGACAGCCCGGTGCGCTTCACCCATCTGGCGGCCACCCGCTGGCGGATGTTCGATGCGGTGCTGCTGCTGGGCTGCGACGCCGATCATCTGCCCGGTGCGACAGAGGGCGGGCGCTGGTTCAACGATGCCGTGCGTGCCGCGCTGAATCTGCCCACGCGCGGTATCCGTGCCGCGCGCCAGCGCGACGACTTGCTGGCATTGCTGGCGTTGAACGATTGCGTGCTGGTCACCTGGCAGCACGAACAAAACGGCGAAGCGCGTTTATTAAGCCCGTTCCTGCAACTCATCCGCGATGAGCACCGGCGGGCGCACGGCGATGATCTGGCGGAACCGGAGTTGTTGCGCTGTCTCGCGGCGGAAGACGCGCAGGAAGTGCTGCTGCCGCGGTCGGTGCGGCCCGCGCCGGGGGTGACCCGGGCGGCAGTGCCCGCCAGTGTCTCGATTAGCGGCTATAACTCGCTGGTCGCCTGCCCCTACCAGTTCTACGCGCGCCATATCCTGCGGTTGAACGAACTGGACGAAGTGCCGGAAGCGATCGAGAAACGCGATTACGGCGAGCGCGTGCATGCCATCCTGCAACGCTTTCATCGAGATTATCCGCAAGTGAGCGGACATGACCCGGCAGAATTGGAAACCTCCCTGCGCCGCCTCAGCGAAGAAGTGTTTGCCGATTTGCGGGCGCGGGACTTTGCCGCGCGGGCCTGGCTGGCGCGCTGGTTCAAGTCATTGCCCGCCTATCTCGCATGGCAAGCCGAAGGCGAAGCGGAGGGCTGGCGCTATGCCGAAGCGGAGACCCAATTCGACTGGCCGCTGGCGGGCGTGAATCTGCGCGGACGCATCGACCGCCTGGATGTCAGGGGAGATGACAGGCGCGTGCTCGACTACAAGACGCAGAGCGAAAGTCTGTTGCGCAACAAGCTCAAACAACCGGGCGAGGATGTTCAGCTCGCCTGCTATGCCTATGCCCACGAGGCGGCGGATGTCGCCTTCGTCAGCATCGACAGCGGGACGGTGAAATCGGTCGCCCCGAAACAGGACCCGGCGCTGCTGGCGCAACTCAATATCGAGCGCCTTGAGCGGGTGATGGGCGCGCTACGCAACGGGGAGGGATTGCCCGCGAACGGCATCGATGCGGTGTGCGAGTACTGTGAAATGCGCGGGCTGTGCCGGAAAGGCGAATGGCTATGAGAAATCACGTCGCGCTCGATCCGCGTCGCAGCGTCGTCGTCGAAGCCTGTGCCGGCAGCGGCAAGACCTGGCTGCTGGTGTCGCGCATCGTGCGCCTGCTGCTGGACGGCGTGCCGCCGTCGCAGATCCTTGCCATCACCTTCACGCGCAAGGCGGCGCAGGAGATGCGGGCGCGTTTGCAGGAGTGGTTGCGCGATCTGGCACTGCGGGACGAGACGTGGGTACGCCAGTTCTGTGCCGAGCGCGGGCTGGTCCGCCTGGACGAGGCCGGGCTGCAACGCGCGCGCCGCCTCTGCAGCGAAGTAATGCTGGCACAGCCTGCCATCACGATCAGCACCTTTCACGGCTGGTTCATGCAGGTTATGCAGCGCGCACCGCTGAATTCCGGCGTGATGCAGGGGATGTCATTGCTCGAACGCGCGGGCGCGGCACAGGAAGAGGCGTGGGAAGAATTGCTGGAGCAGATGCGGCGGCAGCCCGACAGCGCGCGGGCGCAACAGATGGAATGGCTATTCGGCGAATGCGGCCTGTTCGGCGCGCGCAAGCTGCTGTTTAACTTTCTCGGCAAACGCGCCGAGTGGTGGGCTTTTACCCGGGGGCGGGGCGATGCGCCGGCCTTCGCGCTGGATAATTTGCGCGCCTGCCTCGCGGTGGATATGGAATTCGACGCGGTCGCCGACTGGGGGATGCGCGACGGCAGCGAGCAATTGTTGTTTGCCTTTGCGCGGCAGCTGGCCGCCAACGGCACCGACACGCAGGCAAAAAAAGCCGGCGGTCTGGAGCAGGCTTGGACTAATCATTTGCCGCCTGCGCGCTTTGACGCGTTGCAGCCCCTGCTGTTCACACGGGCGGGCGAGCCGCGCAGTTTCAAACCCACCAAAAAACAGGAGGCGGAATCATTTTTGGTCGCGCGCGATGCCTTGATTGACAGTGTGCAACAGGTGCGCGACACCCTTGCCGAGCAACGGGCGTATCGTCTCAACCGGGCCGTGTTGCACTGCGGCGCCGCACTGCTTGAGTGTTACCAGGTGCTCAAGGCAAAAAAGCAGCAGATGGATTTTTCCGATCTGGAATGGCAGTTGTGCTGTCTGCTGCAACAGAGCGAGCATGCCGAGACCATGCAGTACAAACTCGACAGCCGCTATCGCCATGTGCTGCTTGACGAGTTTCAGGACACCAACCCGCTGCAATGGCAAATCCTGCGCGCCTGGTTCGATGCGGCGGTGGCGGTGGATTCGCAGCCCACCGTGTTCATCGTCGGCGATCCCAAACAATCCATCTACCGCTTCCGCCGCGCAGACGCCCGCCTGTTCGGCGTGGCGCGCGAATATCTGAAGCAACATTTCGCTGCCGCGACGCTGGGCAACAGCCTGACGCGGCGCAATGCGCAACCCGTGGTCGATGCGGTGAATGCGGTGTTCCGCGAGCAGCCGGACGGCTTCGAGTTCGTCGAACACCAGACGCACCAGAAAGAACTGCCCGGTCATGTGCTGGTGTTGCCGCTGGCGGAGGCCGGATACGGGAAAGAAGAAATCGCCGAAGATGCACGACTCGTGTTGCGCGATCCGCTCACCACGCCGCGCGCGGAAGCCGAAGAAGGTGCGCGCCGGAATGAAGCCGCGCAATTTGCCAAGCAGCTGCAAACCATCGTGCACGAATGGCAAGTGGGCGCTGCGGGCCAAACCCGCAGCGCGACCTACGGCGACATCATGGTGCTGGTGCGCAGCCGCACCCACCTTGCGCTGTACGAGGAAGCGCTGCGCGAGCGGCAGATTCCCTTTATCACCTCGCGCCGCGGCGGCTTGCTTGACACGCTGGAGGCGGAGGATGTGCAGGCGCTGCTGACTTTCCTGATCACCCCGTTTGCCGATCTGGCGCTGGCCCAGGTGTTGCGCTCGCCAATCTTTGCCTGCAGCGATGCCGACTTGATGGCTTTAGGAATTGGGAACTGGGATTTGGGATTTTGTGGTAGCGCGCCAGTCGCCGAAAACGGCGCAGCCAAATCCAAAATCCAAGCTCCAAAATCCTCCTGGTGGCAACGCCTGCAGGGTCTTGCCGATCCTTCTCCCGCGCTGCGGCGCGCAGCCGAACTGCTGCAACGCTGGCTGGGGCTGGCCGACAAGCTGCCGGTGCACGATCTGCTTGACCGCCTTTATTTCGAGGGCAATGTGATTGCCCGCTACCGTGCCGTGCTGGCGCCGGAGCTGCGCGCCAAGGTCACGGCCAACCTGCACGCCATGATGGAAATCGCGCTCGCCGTGGATGCCGGGCGCTACCCCAGCCTGCCGCGCTTCCTGCAGGAGTTGCGCGAATTGCGCGACAGCGGCGACGACGCGCCGGACGAAGGCAAGCTCGGCAGCACGGGCGATGCGGTGCGCATCTATACCGTGCACGAAGCAAAAGGACTGGAAGCACCGATTGTCTGGCTGCTGGACGCGAATGCGGAAAAGAAAGGCAGGGAAGGCGGCGGCGTGCTGCTCGACTGGCCGACGCGCGAAACGCGGCCGCTACATTTTTCGATGTACACCGATCAAGCTTCGCGCGGCCGGCAACGCCAGCCCCTGTTCGAGCTGGAGGCCGCCGAGCAGGCGCGCGAAGAGATGAATTTGCTCTACGTTGCAATGACGCGCGCGCAGCAGGCGCTCATCGTTAGCGGCAACCGGGGCGCGCGCGAGGGAAACTCGCTCACCTGGCATGCGCGCATCGCGGCGGTGGCGGGCGCGCAGCATAATCCATTGTGCGGGAATGTTTCTGCCGCAGCCGATTCGGCCGCGCAAACCAATCCGTCGCAGGCGAAGCTGCGCGATACGGGCTTGCCGCCGCCGGTGCCTGCCGGCAAACGCGCGGCGCCCAGCAGCGCCCAACAGCAGCGCGGTATCTGGCTGCACGGCTTGCTGCAGCATATAACCGGTGGCGCGACTGGCAAGGCCGAGCTGCAGCAGCTTCTCGCCATTCCGGCGCACGCGATTGACCCGCTGTGGCAACAGGCGCAGCAACTTGTGGCGCTGCCCCACCTGGCCCGTTTTTTTGACGCGCGGCAGTACCGCGCCGCCTGCAATGAGATGTCTTATATCAATGCGGCGGGAGAGATGAAGCGGATTGACCGTCTGGTCGAATTTGACGATGAAGTGTGGGTGCTCGACTACAAGCTGGGCGACAGCGAAGAGATGGCGCGCTATAAAGCGCAGATGGAGGAATATCGGGGCGCGATGCGGGCGGTGTATGCGGACAGGAAAGTTCGCTGCGCGCTGCTGTTCGCGGACGGGGTGCTGCGGGAGGCGGATACCTGAAGCGGGAGGCGCAAGAAGGAGGGCGGGATGAGTATCGTTGATTGGCCGGAAGGAGAACGTCCGCGGGAAAAGTTGCTGCAACGCGGCGCGGCCGCGTTGTCCGATGCCGAGTTGCTGGCAATCTTTCTGCGCATCGGGGTGCGCGGCAAAAGCGCGGTCGATCTGGCGCGCGAGTTGCTGGCCCGCTTTGATGATCTGACCCGCCTGTTCGCGGCGACAGAACAGGAATTTTGCGCGGTCAAGGGGGTCGGGCAAGCCAAGTACGTGCAGTTGCAGGCGGTGCTGGAAATGTCACGACGCGCCTTGCGCGAAGAAATAAAGAGCGGTGATGCGCTGGCTTCGCCGCGCGCGGTGCGCGACTATCTGCGGCTGTTGCTGGGCGGCCGCCAGCAGGAAGTGTTCGCGGCCCTGTTTCTGGACGCGCAACACCGGGTCATCGCCGCAGAAGAGTTGTTCCAGGGCACGCTCACCCAGACCAGCGTGTATCCGCGCGAAGTGGTAAAGCGCGCCTTGCATTACAACGCGGCGGCGATCATCTTTGCCCATAACCACCCGTCGGGGGTGGCCGAGCCAAGCCAGTCGGACCGCCTGCTGACGGATGCGCTGAAACAGGCGCTGGCGCTGGTCGATGTGCGCGTGCTGGACCACTTCGTGGTGGCCGGGACGGGCGGTTTTTCCTTTGCCGAGCAGGGGTTGCTGTAAGACGGCGCTGCCTGCCGTCAACCCGCGCGCCGGATTATTCCGCGTATAAACCCCAATTTCCCTTTGACATGCGCGGGCGTTGTATGGATAATCGCGCGCTCTTTTGGGAGGGGTGGCCGAGTGGTTAAAGGCAGCAGACTGTAAATCTGCCCTCTATGAGTACGAAGGTTCGAATCCTTCCCCCTCCACCAGATGTGTTGTGACTATTTTGCAGTTTGGCGGGCAGGTGCAAGGGTCGTGCGGGTGTAGCTCAATGGTAGAGCAGAAGCCTTCCAAGCTTATGACGAGGGTTCGATTCCCTTCACCCGCTCCAGCAGTTAAGTATGCCCATGTGGCTCAGTGGTAGAGCACTCCCTTGGTAAGGGAGAGGTCGTGAGTCCGATTCTCACCATGGGCACCAGATTTTATAGCTTTAGTTCTTTTCGTTAATTGGGTTGATGGGGGATTATCATGGCAAAAAGCAAATTTGAACGTACCAAACCGCACGTAAACGTCGGCACGATCGGCCACGTAGACCACGGCAAGACCACCTTGACTGCGGCGATCACCATGGTCTTGTCGAAGAAATTTGGCGGCGAATCCAAAGCCTACGACCAGATCGACGCGGCGCCGGAAGAAAAGGCGCGCGGCATCACCATCAACACCGCGCACGTCGAATACGAGACAGCCGGCCGCCACTACGCGCACGTTGACTGCCCGGGCCACGCCGACTACGTCAAGAACATGATCACCGGTGCCGCCCAAATGGACGGTGCCATCCTGGTGGTCTCCGCCGCCGACGGCCCCATGCCGCAAACGCGCGAGCACATCCTGCTCGCCCGCCAGGTTGGCGTCCCCTACATCATCGTCTTCATGAACAAATGCGACATGGTCGATGACGCCGAACTGCTTGAGCTGGTCGAAATGGAAATCCGCGAACTGCTCTCCAAATACGACTTTCCCGGCGACGACATCCCCATCATCAAGGGTTCCGCCCTCAAAGCGGTTGAAGGCGACACCGGCGAACTGGGCGAAGGCGCGATCCTCAAGCTGGCCGACGCCCTCGACAGCTACATCCCGACCCCCGAGCGCGCCATCGACGGCGCCTTCCTGATGCCGGTGGAAGACGTATTCTCCATCTCCGGGCGCGGCACCGTGGTGACCGGCCGTGTCGAGCGCGGCATTGTCAAGGTCGGCGACGAACTCGAAATCGTCGGCATCAAGCCCACCCTCAAGACCACCTGCACCGGCGTCGAAATGTTCCGCAAGCTGCTGGACCAGGGCCAGGCGGGCGACAACGTTGGCGTGCTGCTGCGCGGCACCAAACGCGAAGAAGTCGAGCGCGGCCAGGTGCTGGCCAAACCCGGCTCCATCACCCCGCACACCAAGTTCACCGCGGAGATCTACGTGCTGGGCAAGGACGAAGGCGGCCGCCACACGCCGTTCTTCCAGGGCTACCGTCCGCAGTTCTACTTCCGCACCACCGACGTGACCGGCGCGGTCGAACTGCCGGCCGGCACCGAGATGGTGATGCCGGGCGACAACGTCAGTATCACGGTGAACCTGATCAACCCGATCGCGATGGAAGAAGGTTTGCGTTTCGCGATCCGCGAAGGCGGCCGCACCGTCGGCGCCGGGGTGGTTGCCAAGGTGATCGAGTAAGCATACAATGCGCGCCCTCGCGTGGCTGCGGCCGCGCGTTTTCGTTCTTTAAACCTGCGGCTTCGCCGCAAAAATGCAAGAGAAGATTATGCAAAGTCAAAAAATTCGCATTCGCCTGAAGGCGTTCGACTATCGTTTGATCGACCAATCCGCGCTGCAGATCGTGGATACCGCCAAGCGCACCGGGGCCGTGGTTAAAGGCCCGGTTCCCTTGCCGACCAAGATTGAGCGCTTTGACGTGCTGCGTTCGCCGCACGTGAACAAGACTTCGCGTGATCAATTCGAAATTCGCACCCACTTGCGCCTGATGGACATCATCGATCCGACGGATAAGACTGTTGATGCGCTGATGAAACTGGATCTGCCGGCCGGTGTGGATGTGGAAATCAAGTTGCAGTAATCGCAGGTTGCAGTAACTGAATCGGCCGACCAATTGAAGTCGGCCCCTTAATAAAGGAAAACAAAATGAGTTTAGGACTTGTCGGTCGCAAGATTGGCATGACCCGCATTTTTACCGACGACGGTTCCTCGTTGCCGGTGACCGTGCTGGACGTGTCCAACAATCGTGTCACCCAGATCAAAACCGCTCCCACGGATGGTTACAGTGCTGTGCAGGTTGCGTTCGGTACGCGCCGTGCCAGCCGCGTGACCAAGGCTGCCGCCGGGCATTTCGCCAAGGCGGGTGTCGAAGCGGGGAGTGTGCTGAAAGAATTTACCGCCGCGCCAGAACAGCTCGCCAGCCTTGCGCTGGGTGGCAAGGTGGGCATCGATCTGTTCCAGGTTGGGCAAAAGGTCGATGTGACCGGCGTGACGATCGGTAAAGGCTACGCCGGCACCATCAAGCGCCACCACTTCAAATCGGGCCGGGCATCGCACGGCAACTCCAAGTCGCACAACGTGCCGGGCTCCATCGGTATGGCGCAGGATCCGGGTCGCGTGTTTCCGGGCAAGCGCATGACCGGCCACCTCGGCGACGTGCAGCGCACCGTGCAAAATCTCCAGATCGTTCGTATCGATGCGGAGCGCCAGCTGTTGCTGGTGCGCGGCGCGGTACCGGGCGCACCCGGCGGCGATGTGATCGTTCGTCCGGCAGTGAAAGCGGGGGCATAATGGAACTCAAACTAATCAATGAAAACGGCAAGCCGGGCGCGAGCGTGAGCGCATCGGATGAATTCTTTGGCCGCGAATACAACGAGGCGCTGGTGCACCAGCTGGTGACGGCCTATCTGGCCAATGCCCGCTCTGCCAACAGCAAGCAAAAAGGGCGCAGCGAAATTGCCAAATCCACGCGCAAACCGTTTGCCCAAAAAGGCACCGGTCGCGCGCGCGCCGGTATGGCATCCAGTCCGCTGTGGCGCGGGGGTGGCAAGATTTTCCCGAACAGCCCGGATCAAAACTACTCGCAAAAGATTAACCGCAAGATGTATCGGGCCGGTTTGGCTTCGATATTCTCCAAGCTGGTGAGCGACGGACGTTTGAGCGTGATCGAAGCGCTGACCCTGGAAGCGCCGAAGACAAAACTGCTGGCCGACAAGATCAAGGCGATGGGTTTGCAGGATGCGCGTCTGCTGATCATTACCGACAGCGTTGACGAGAATCTGTACCTGTCCGCTCGCAACCTGCCGAATGTGCTGGTGGTCGAGGCGCATCAGGCCGATCCGGTCAGTCTGGTTCGTTTCAGCAATGTGCTGGTCACGCGCAATGCGATCGCCAAAATCGAGGAGTTGCTGGCATGAACACAATCAAATTCAATGAAGAACGCCTGCTGAATATCCTGCGCGCGCCGCAGGTGTCGGAAAAAGCCACGTTTGTCGCGGAAAAGAACGGCCAGGTGATTTTTAACGTGGCCAGCGACGCGACCAAGCCGGAAATCAAGGCTGCGGTCGAGAAGCTGTTTAAAGTGACAGTCGAAGGTGTTCAGGTGAGCGTGGTCAAGGGCAAGCAAAAACGCTTTGGCCGTTTCATGGGCAAGCGCCAGGACTGGAAGAAGGCCTTTGTCAGCCTCGCCGCTGGACAGGAAATCAACTTCGCCGCAAGTGAGCAGGGGTAAATCATGGCACTGATCAAACTTAAACCAACTTCGCCGGGCACCCGTGCCGTTGTGCGCGTGGTCAACAAGGAACTGCACAAAGGCAAACCGGTTGCGTCTTTGCTGGAAAAAAAGACACGCACAGCGGGCCGCAACAACAACGGCCACATCACCACCCGTCACATGGGCGGCGGACACAAGAAACACTACCGTGTGGTCGATTTCAAACGCAACAAGGACGGGATTCCGGCCAAGGTCGAGCGCCTGGAATACGATCCGAACCGCAGCGCGCATCTGGCTCTGCTGTTGTATGCGGACGGCGATCGCCGCTATATCCTGGCACCCAAGGGAATCTCCGCCGGGGCCGAGCTGATGAGCGGTTCGGAAGCGCCGATCAAGGCGGGTAACACGCTGCCGTTGCGCAACATGCCGGTCGGCTCGACGATCCATGCGATCGAGATGCTGCCGGGCAAGGGCGCGCAGTTGGCGCGCTCGGCCGGCGCGGCTGTGCAGTTGCTGGCGCGCGAAGGCAGCTATGCCCAGTTGCGTCTGCGCTCCGGCGAAATTCGCAAGGTGCATATCGATTGCCGCGCCACACTGGGCGAAGTGGGCAATGCCGAGCATTCGCTGCGCTCCATCGGCAAGGCGGGTGCCAATCGCTGGCGCGGTATCCGTCCGACCGTGCGCGGTGTGGTGATGAACCCGGTGGATCACCCGCACGGTGGCGGTGAAGGCAAGACTGCGGCGGGCCGTCATCCGGTCAGTCCGTGGGGAGTGCCGGCCAAGGGCTATCGCACGCGTAGTAACAAGCGGACCACGAGCATGATCGTGCGTCGTCGCTACAAGGCTTAAGGGGTAACAGGAAAATGGCACGTTCTATCAAAAAAGGCCCGTTCGTCGATCTGCATCTGCTGAAGAAAGTGGAAACAGTTCGCGCAACCAGCGACAAACGCCCGGTCAAGACCTGGTCGCGTCGTTCCACGGTTTTGCCCGAGTTCGTCGGTCTCACCATTGCGGTACATAACGGCAAGCAGCATGTGCCGGTGTATGTTTCCGAAAACATGGTCGGCCACAAGCTGGGCGAATTTTCTCTGACGCGTACCTTCAAAGGTCATGCGGCTGATAAAAAAGCGAAGAAATAAGGAGAGATGATGAGTACAACAGCAGTCATCCGCGGTGTTCGCCTGTCAGCCCAAAAGGCTCGTCTGGTCGCGGACCAGATTCGTGGCCTGCCGGTCGCGCAAGCTTTGAACATTCTGACCTTCAGCCCAAAGAAGGGCGGCGCCATCCTCAAGAAGGCGCTCGATTCCGCGATTGCGAATGCCGAGCACAATGACGGCGCCGATATCGACGAATTGAAGGTTTCCACTATTTATGTGGACAAAGGCACTTCGCTTAAGCGCATGATCCCGCGTGCCAAAGGCCGCGGGACCGGCATCGAGAAGCAAACCTGCCACATTACGATCACCGTCGGGAGTTAAGCATGGGTCAGAAAATCAATCCGATCGGATTCCGCCTGAGCGTCCAGAAAAACTGGTCATCCAAGTGGTATGCGAATAGCAAGAACTTTTCCTCTCTGCTGCTCAAGGACATCGAAGTCCGCGATTATCTGAAGAAAAAACTGGCCGGTGCCGGGGTTTCCAAGATCATCATCGAGCGCCCCGCGAAGAATGCCAAGATCACCATCTATACCGCGCGTCCGGGGGTGGTCATCGGCAAGAAAGGCGAAGATATCGAAAAACTCCGCGCCGAACTGCGCATCCGCATGGGCTTGCCCGATGTCGGCCTGAATATCGAGGAAGTGCGCAAGCCGGAAATCGATGCGCAGCTGATTGCCGAATCGATTACCCAGCAACTGGAAAAACGCATCATGTTCCGCCGCGCGATGAAACGCGCGATGCAAAACGCGATGCGCCTGGGCGCGCAGGGAATCAAGATCATGAGCGCCGGCCGCCTGAACGGGATCGAGATCGCCCGCACCGAATGGTATCGCGAAGGCCGTGTGCCCTTGCATACCCTGCGTGCGGAGATCGATTACGGTTTTGCCGAAGCGAAGACCACCTACGGCATCATCGGCGTCAAGGTCTGGGTCTACAAGGGCGACCATACCGGTCAACAGGAGGAAGCTGCGCCAGCCGCAGCCGAGCCTGAAAAGAAAGTAAGAAAGTCGGGAGCCAAACATGCTACAGCCAGCTAGAAGAAAATACCGCAAGGAGCAAAAGGGCCGCAACACCGGCGTTGCGACTCGCGGCAACCAGGTCAGTTTCGGTGAATTCGGTCTCAAGGCCGTGGGCCGCGGCCGCCTGACAGCGCGCCAGATCGAAGCCGCGCGCCGCGCCATGACGCGCCATATTAAACGCGGCGGGCGTATCTGGATCCGCATCTTCCCGGACAAGCCGATCTCGCAAAAGCCGGCTGAAGTGCGGATGGGTAACGGCAAGGGCAATCCGGAGTACTACGTTGCCGAGATTCGTCCCGGCAAGATGCTGTACGAGATGGACGGTGTGCCGGAAGCGCTGGCACGCGAGGCCTTCAAACTGGCAACCGCAAAGTTGCCGCTCGAGACAACCTTTGTTGTTAGACAGGTGGGGGCTTAATCATGAAGTCGAGTGAACTGAAAAATAAGTCGGTGGAGGAGTTGCAGCAGGAATTGCTCTCCCTGGGCAAGGCGCAATTTAGTCTGCGTATGCAATTGGCGACCCAGCAGCTGGCCAACAACAGCCAGATCGGCAAGGTGCGCCGCGATATCGCCAGGATTAAAACAGTATTGACCGAAAAAGGTGTACAGCAATGAGTGCAACCAACCTGAAACGAGTGCTGACCGGAACCGTCGTCAGCAACAAGATGGACAAAACAGTGACCGTGCTGGTCGAGCGCAAAGTCAAGCACCCGGTGCTGGGCAAAGTGGTTCGCGTGTCCAAGAAATATCACGCGCATGACGAGAACAACAGCTGCACAAAAGGCCAGGTGGTAACTATCGAGGAAAGCCGCCCGCTGTCAAAGACCAAATCATGGCGTGTGTTGGAGTCCGCGTAAGTCCTCTGCACCAAAATACAAATAGTGCTTGCGCAACTGGGCAAGTTTGACTAGAATGCGCGGCTTCGTTTCACCGTCGCTTGCGACGGCCTAACCCGAACGGGTTCCAAAACTAGCCGCCGCAGGCGGAATAAGTTGGAGATTGAAAAATGATACAAATGCAGTCTGTTTTGAATGTTGCCGACAACACCGGCGCGCGTGCCGTGATGTGCATCAAGGTGCTTGGCGGTTCCAAGCGCCGCTATGCCGGCGTGGGCGATGTGATCAAGGTCAGCATCAAGGATGCCGCTCCCCGTTCGCGGGTTAAAAAGGGTGAAGTGTACAGCGCAGTCGTGGTGCGCACCGCCAAGGGTGTGCGCCGTGCCGACGGCTCCCTGATCAAGTTCGACGGCAACGCCGCTGTGCTGCTGAACAACAAGCTGGAGCCGATCGGGACGCGCATTTTTGGCCCGGTTACCCGTGAATTGCGCACCGAGCGCTTCATGAAAATTGTGTCTCTGGCTCCCGAAGTTTTATAAGAGCCGGTCGAGGATTAAATCATGCGCAAAATCAGAAAAGAAGACGATGTGATCGTTATTGCAGGCAAGGACAAAGGTAGTCGCGGCAATGTGCTGAAGGTTGCAGATGACTACGTGGTGGTTGCCGGGATCAACAAGGTGAAAAAACACCAGAAGCCGAATCCGATGAAGGGTACGTCCGGCGGTATCGTGGAAATTGAAAAACCGTTGCATGTTTCCAATGTCGCGATTTTCAATGCGGCCACGAAAAAGGCCGACCGTGTCGGTGTCAAGGTGCTGGAAGACGGGCGCAAAGTGCGCATATTCAAGTCCAGCGGCGAAGTAATCGCGTAAGGGGTAACAGAGCATGGCTCGTTTGTACGACTACTACAAGAAAAGTGTTGTGCCGCAACTGATGAAACAGTTCGGTTACAAATCCGTGATGGAAGTGCCGCGCATCCAGAAAATCACCCTGAATATGGGGGTGGGAGAGGCGGTTGCGGACAAAAAAGTGATGGATCACGCGGTTGCCGATATGCAGAAGATTGCCGGACAAAAGCCGGTGGTCACCAAGGCCAAGAAATCCATCGCCGGGTTCAAGATTCGCGACAATTATCCGGTTGGCTGCAAGGTAACGCTGCGCCGCGACCGCATGTTTGAATTCATGGATCGCCTGGTGACGGTTGCCATTCCGCGTATCCGCGACTTCCGCGGCATCTCGGGCAAGGCATTTGACGGCCGCGGCAATTACAACATGGGCGTGCGCGAGCAAATCATCTTCCCGGAAATTGAATACGACAAGATCGACGCGTTGCGCGGGATGAACATCACAATCACGACGACGGCGAAGAACGACGAGGAAGCGCGCGCGCTGTTGCTGGCTTTCAAATTCCCATTGAAGAACTGAGGGTGATATGGCAAAAACTTCTTTGATCAACCGCGAGCAGAAGCGCAGGGA
>Ga0210011_1002022_pt1:0-2500 | contig 17452 bp, 14 predicted proteins | sample CryGeymeta201502_FD_183972 | JGI IMG/M metagenome (GOLD analysis project Ga0210011, IMG submission 183972) | Groundwater microbial communities from Crystal Geyser aquifers in Utah, USA - Crystal Geyser metaG 2015-02 (SPAdes) (version 2) | ecosystem: Environmental > Aquatic > Deep...
GCTTCTCCTCATCCGTCCAAAGCCGTCTCGTCCGCCGCGCCACGCCATCACCATAGTGTCCACTATCAATGGGGGACACTATCCCGCACCAGCATCACGCGTCAGAGCGGTCAGACCGGACGGTTACCCCCACAACGCAAAAAGCCCCCGCTTTTCAGGGGGGACTCGTCAAACGTTGAGGTGGCGTTGAGGTAAAACGCGAGTGCTATACACAAGTGTTTTTGTCTGATTCTAACCATTTGGAAAGGTTAGGTATTTTGGTTGCGGGAGTAGGATTTGAACCTACGACCTTCAGGTTATGAGCCTGACGAGCTACCTGGCTGCTCCATCCCGCGACGATGAGAGGCCTTATGGCCTTTTGTTGTTTATTGGCGTGGCGCTTTTTTTTCAGACTGTGATCGTTTGTGAGAGATACGGTTCGGGTTTGACTGCGGTTTTTACCAGGTTTGGCGGCGACCTACTCTCCCACGTCTTGAGACGCAGTACCATTGGCGCGACAGCGCTTAACGGCCGGGTTCGGGATGGGACCGGGTGTTTCGCTTGTGCTATGACCACCAAGCCGGGAAAAAACCTCATTTTGTTTGTCCTGGCGCCTATCGGCCACTTGAGGACATCTTGTTTGTCCTGGCACCCGGAGGGGTGCTTGAGGACGGATGTATCTCCAACCGTCTTGTCTCCGGTTGGAGGGGGGGGTCCAAGTCAGTACTCTGTGATTTGTGTATGCTTTTGAGTTTGTCCGGCAAGAGTCTTGCTATTACTGGATCAAATCAAGCCTATCGGGCGATTAGTACCGGTCAACTGAACGCATTGCTGCGCTTACATCTCCGGCCTATCGACGTGGTGGTCTACCACGGCCCTCAGGGATACCTTGTTTTGAGGGGGGCTTCCCGCTTAGATGCCTTCAGCGGTTATCCTGTCCGAACTTAGCTACCCTGCACTGCGGCTGGCGCCACAACAGGTCCACCAGTGGTTCGTTCACCCCGGTCCTCTCGTACTAGGGGCAACTCCTCTCAAGTATCCTACACCCACGGCAGATAGGGACCGAACTGTCTCACGACGTTCTAAACCCAGCTCACGTACCTCTTTAAATGGCGAACAGCCATACCCTTGGGACCTGCTCCAGCCCCAGGATGAGATGAGCCGACATCGAGGTGCCAAACGGTGCCGTCGATATGGACTCTTGGGCACCATCAGCCTGTTATCCCCGGCGTACCTTTTATCCGTTGAGCGATGGCCCTTCCACTCGGGACCACCGGATCACTATGGCCGTCTTTCGACTCTGCTCGACTTGTCAGTCTCGCAGTCAGGCTGGCTTCTGCCATTGCACTCAACGAGCGATTTCCGACCGCTCTGAGCCAACCTTCGCGCGCCTCCGTTACGCTTTAGGAGGCGACCGCCCCAGTCAAACTACCCACCACGCAGGGTCCCGGACCCGGATAACGGGCCGCGGTTAGACATCAGAAGTGCGAAGGGTGGTATCTCAAGGGAGGCTCCACGGAAACTGGCGTTCCCGCTTCAAAGCCTACCACCTATCCTGCACATCACAATCCTGATGCCAGTGCGAAGCTATAGTAAAGGTGCACGGGGTCTTTCCGTCTAACCGCGGGAAGCCTGCATCTTGACAGGCAATTCAATTTCGCTGAGTCGATGTTGGAGACAGCGGGGAAGTCGTTACGCCATTCGTGCAGGTCGGAACTTACCCGACAAGGAATTTCGCTACCTTAGGACCGTTATAGTTACGGCCGCCGTTTACCTGGGCTTCAATTCAGAGCTCTCACCCCTCCTTTTAACCTTCAGGCACCGGGCAGGCGTCAGACCCTATACGTCGTCTTGCGACTTCGCAGAGCCCTGTGTTTTTAGTAAACAGTCGCCACCCCCTGGTTTGTGTCCCCAGCCTCCAGTTGCCTGGAAACCGGGCCTCCTTCTCGCGAACTTACGGAGGTATTTTGCCGAGTTCCTTCAACATCGTTCTCTCAAGCGCCTTGGTATTCTCTACCAGTCCACCTGTGTCGGTTTAGGGTACGATCTCATGATGGAGCTATTTCCAGGAACCTCTCAGCAGCCCGTTCAATCCGATAAGAACGAACAACCCTCAAGATCCGTCACTTCCATCTGGCCCAGGAATATTAACCTGGTTCCCATCGACTACGCCTTTCGGCCTCGCCTTAGGGGTCGGCTTACCCTGCTCAGATTAGCTTTAAGCAGGAACCCTTGGACTTTCGGCGAGAGTGTCTCTCACACTCTTTGTCGCTACTCATGTCATCATTCTCACTAGTGATCTCTCCACGGGATCCCTCACAGGCCCGCTTCATCGAAAGCACTTATATCTGCGCTACCGCTTCGCTACTTGAGCACGGAGTCTCCTCCGTCCTCTCCTATCGGGCGATAAAACAGATAAAGTGCTATGTCACACTACGCTCTGCTACCATGCCTTGCGGCATCCTAAGCTTCGGCTCATGGCTTGAGCCCCGTTACATCTTCGCCGCAGGACAACTTGTTT
>Ga0210011_1002022_pt1:7500-17452 | contig 17452 bp, 14 predicted proteins | sample CryGeymeta201502_FD_183972 | JGI IMG/M metagenome (GOLD analysis project Ga0210011, IMG submission 183972) | Groundwater microbial communities from Crystal Geyser aquifers in Utah, USA - Crystal Geyser metaG 2015-02 (SPAdes) (version 2) | ecosystem: Environmental > Aquatic > Deep...
AGAGATCATGGATCTGCCAATCGAGGACGTCGGGGTTGGCGATGTCATTCAACTGCGTCCCGGCGAGCGGGTGGCAATTGATGGCGAGGTGATCGAGGGCACGTCCTATATCGACGAATCGATGATTACCGGCGAACCGTCCCCCGTCGCCAAGGGCCCCGCCGCGCGCGTCACCGGCGGCACGATCAACGGCACCGGGGCCCTCAGCTTTCGCGCCACGGCCGTCGGGCAGGATACGGTGCTGGCGCGCATCGTGGCGATGGTCGAGACGGCGCAGGGGGCGAAACTGCCGGTGCAGGCGCTGGCCGACCGGGTGGTCGGGGTCTTTGTGCCGGTGGTGATCGCGATTGCGGTCCTGACCGTTGGGCTCTGGCTCTGGTTTGGGCCAGAGCCGGTGCTGACCCATGCGCTGGTGGCGGGGGTTTCGGTGCTGATCATCGCCTGTCCCTGCGCAATGGGGCTGGCCACGCCGACCTCAATCATGGTGGGCACGGGGCGGGCGGCCGAACTGGGTGTGCTCTTTCGCAAGGGCGAGGCGCTGCAACGGCTCAGTGAGATGCGCGTTGTGGCCTTTGACAAGACCGGCACGCTCACGGTCGGGCGCCCGGTGGTGACGCGCGTCGCGCTCGCCCCCGGCCATGAGGCGAACGCCGTGTTGCGGCTGGCCGCCGCTGCGCAGGGCAAATCCGAGCACCCCATTGCGCGCGCGCTGGAAGACGAGGCGACAAAACGCGGGCTGAGCCTGCCTGCGGTGGATGACTTTCTGGCGATTGCGGGACATGGACTCTCGGCGCGGGTCGAGGGCTCCAAGGTGGTGATCGGCGCGGCTCGGTTGATGACACGTGAGCAGATCGAGACCGACCCCCTTGATCGCGCGGCGCAAGACCTGGCAGAGGCCGGACAGACGGCGGTCTATGTGGCCATCGACGGGACCCTCGCTGCGGTCCTCGGGGTGGCCGATGCGGTGAAACCAGAGAGCCGCGCCGTGGTCGATGCCCTCAAGGGCAAGGGGTTGAAGGTGGCAATGATCACCGGCGATGCCGCCGCCACCGCCCATGCCATTGCCCGCGACCTTGGCATTGAGCATGTCGAGGCCGAGGTCTTGCCAGACGGCAAGGTCGCGGTCGTCAGGGCGCTTCAGGATCGCTTTGGCACGCTGGCCTTTGTCGGCGACGGGATCAACGATGCGCCTGCTCTGGCACAGGCTGAGGTCGGCATCGCTTTGGGCACCGGCACCGATGTCGCCATCGAGGCGGCTGATGTGGTGCTGATGTCGGGCAATCTGGCGGGTGTGATCAATGCGCTTGATCTGTCGCGCCGCACCCTGCGTAACATCCGGCAGAATCTGTTCTGGGCCTTCGCCTATAATGTGGCGCTCATCCCGGTGGCGGCAGGGGTGCTCTATCCTGCCACCGGGCTGCTGCTCTCGCCGATGCTGGCGGCGGGAGCGATGGCACTTTCCTCGGTTTTCGTGGTCAGCAATGCGCTGCGCCTGCGCCACCTGCGGCCCGCGATGGCGACAGGCCGATGAACATTTCCGAGGTGGCCAGACAGACTGGCCTGCCGCCCAAGACGATCCGCTATTATGAGGAGATTGGCCTTGTCCAACCGCTGCGCGATGCCAATGGCTACCGCGTCTTTCGCGAGACCGACGCACATAAACTGGGCTTTATGGGGCGTGCCCGGACGCTTGGATTTTCGATCGAGGACTGTCGCACCCTGCTCGCGCTCTACGAGGATCAGCACCGCGCCAGCGCCGATGTCAAACGCCTGGCCGAAGAACACTTGACCCAGATCGACACCAAGATCGCACAGCTTCAATCCATGCAGGCAACTCTGCGGCATCTTGTGGAAGAATGCTCCGGAGATACCCGACCCGACTGTCCGATCCTCCGCGATCTTGCCAAAGACTGACATCTGGGACGCAATGAACTGCTGTCACGGGAATTATCTGTCTAACTCCATTCTGCATAACAATGTATATACAACGTTAATGCAATAAGGTAAGATTTGCTTGACTCATTAAGGGGCCAGCATTGTGAACGCTTCCGATTTCAAGAAAGAGCGAAAAGATAGCCAGTTGGTGATCCGCATCAAGAAGGCTGAGCGCGATGCCTTCGTCGATCTTTGCGATCAGCTCGACTCGAGTGCGGCGCGTGAGATCCGGCGTTTCATTCGCGAATTCGCCCTGACTTACGCCGTGCCCGCCCAGATTCCGGCTGATCTGCCGACGGTGGCAGAGGGTCTTGCCGAAAAGCGGCCCAAGAAAAAGGCCAGGCATCTCAAGAAAAAGAAGTGAAGGCCGCCGCATATCCGCATGGTAAACAAAACAGCCTGCAAGATTGCGTTCCCTTTGATTCAACACGTAATACACCAACCAGACAGGATTGAAAAAATGGCAACACTCGACAAGATTTTGGGCATCGGCCCTGCGATACGCGCAGGACTTGCGGAAATCGGGGTGACCAACACCCAGACGCTTGCCGCGACGGACGTGGCTCGCCTCACGCAGGTGCGCGGGATCAGCCCAGCACGGGCTGAGGCGTTCATCACGGCGGCAAGGGAATTGTCAGCGGACGACGCCGACGCACCCTCCGAACGCCCCAAGACGGCCGTACCGGACAAGAAGATCGGCAAGAAGAAAGCCGCCAAGGCAACGCTGGAAAAGGCTGCGGGCTCTGCCAATTCCTCGGTCAAGAAGTCCAAGGCCAATGCCGACAAGAAAAAGAAAAAGGCCGGCAAGGGCAAGACCAAGGGCAGCAAGAAATCCAAGAAGTAGCCAGGGTATCATCGATACTTGGGGGCTTCTATTGCCCATAGACCAGCCCTTCGCGGCGCGGATCAGCCCCGCCTTGCAAGCGCACACCCAAAGCGATCACGTTCAGGCCCGATGTAAGCTCTGTCTCGTCCACCTCATATCCCATGGCACGCAACGGCCCCGCCAGAGCCCCTGCCCCGATCTCGAGATCGTAGGGCCCGAACCGGTTGACCAGATGCGGCAGCGCCACAGCCGCTTGGGCGTCCATTCCCCAATCAACCCAGGCGATGATGGTCTTGACCACATAGCCGATGATCCGGCTACCGCCCGGACTGCCGAGGACGAGCACCGGCCGTCCATCGCGCCGCAAGATTGTGGGCGCCATCGAGGACCGCGGCCGCTTGCCCGGTTCCACCCGATTGGCGATCGGCCGACCATTGTCATGGCTGGCAAAGGAAAAATCGGTCAACTGGTTGTTCAGCAGAAATCCATGCACCATCAGGCGCGACCCAAAGCCGTTTTCGATCGTGGTGGTCATCGACAGCGCGTTGCCATAGCCATCGACGATCGAGATCTGCGAGGTCGAGGGCAGTTCCAGTGCACGGTCATCAGCGAGGTTCAGCGCGTGGTCAAACGCTGGATTGCCCGGCGCCACCTCGGGCAGCATGTCATCGCCACGCAGCAGATCCGAACGAGACCGCAGATAATCCGGCGCAAGTAGCCCCTTGACCGGCACTGGCACATAGTCGCTGTCGGCCAGATAGCGACCCCGGTCAGCAAAGGCGAGGCGACTCGCATCGCCGATCAGACGCCAGGCCTCCGGGCTGTCTGGGCCAAGCGCCGCGAGATCAAAAGGCTCCAGCAGGCCAAGACTCTGCCCAACGGTCGTTGCCCCTGACGAGGGCGGACCCATGCCGCAGACCTCGTAGCCGCGATAGAGCATGCAGACCGCAGGTCGCTCCCTCACTCGATAGATCGCAAGATCCAGCGGCGCCAGCACACCCGGATTGCCCCCCGCGCGCTGCACGCGCTCCGCGATGTCGAGCGCCATGTCGCCAGTGTAGAACGCGGCGCCCCCCTTTCGCGCCAGTAGTCGCAAGGTATCGGCGTAGTCGGGATTGCGCCGGATTTCACCTGCCTTGAGCGGAATGCCCGCTGGCAGGAAATAGTCCCGCGTGTCGGCAAAGCGGGACAGGCGCCCAGCATCCTCTGCAATCAGCGTGGCCAGGCGCGGGCTGACCGGAAACCCGTCATCGGCCAACCGGATCGCATCCGCAAAGAGGCCTGCCCAAGCGGCGCGGCCCCAGCGGGCATGCGCCTCGGCAAGGAGTGCAGGGATGCCCGGAGTGCCCACGGAGCGACCGCCAACAACGGCGTCAAAGAACTCCAGCGGCTGTCCCGCCTCATCCTGAAAGAGCCGTGGCGTTGCCGCAAGGGGGGCGGTTTCACGCCCGTCGAGTGTTGTGATCTCACCGCTCGCCCCGTCATGCCAGACAAGAAACGCGCCACCACCCAGACCAGAACTTTGCGGCTCCACCAGCCCCAGCACCGCCTGCACCGCCACCATGGCATCCGCCGCCGTGCCCCCGGTTGCGAGCACCTTCGCTCCCGCCTCGACCGCCAGCGGATGCGCGGCGGCAATCATCCAGGTTTCAGCCTCAACCGGACGGCCCGCCGCCTTGGCCTCTTGCGCCGCCGCAAGCATCGGCGGCACCCGCAACTCTCCTGCGCCAGCCCCCTCCGGCGCAATCGCATCGGTCGCCTGCTGCGCAGTGGCCGGGCCAAAAAGGATCAGAGCAACCGCCAGAACAGAGGCGCGCATGGTGGATCTCCCTAGAGCGGATCGGTGCGCCAGAGCGTCACCTTGAGCCCACCATGCGCCACCGGAGACCCGGCTGGCAAGAAGGGGAGGCCTGTTGCATTGGCGAGGCCTGAATCACTCGTCACGAGCCCCACGCGCCAGCCGCGCATTTCGCGCTTGAGCACCTCTCCCAAGGCGCCATAGAGGCCAAAGAGCAGCTTGCGCTCGCCGATCCGGGTTCCATAGGGCGGATTGACCATGACCAGACCGGACGGGCCATCGGGGCGCCCGAGCGCGCTGATCGGCGCCACGGTGAACTGCGTGAGCGCGTCCACCCCGGCGCGCGCGGCATTTGCGGCGGCACCGCGCACGGCACCGGCATCCCGGTCAAACCCGAGAAACCGGAGCGGCGTTGCACATCGCGGCGGTCCATGCCGCAGGGTCTGCCAGGCCCGTTCATCAAACCCCGCGAGATCCTCAAACGCAAAGCGGCGCGCCCGGCCGGGATGCAACCCCGCCGCACGCTCTGCCGCCTCGATGACAAAGCTGCCCGAACCACACATCGGATCAAGCACCGGCATCTGCCCGTCATAGCCACATTGCCGCAAAAAGAGCGCCGCCAGGGTCTCGCGCAGGGGCGCCTTGCCCACCGCCTCCTTGTAGCCGCGGCGATGCAGCGGCTCACCAGAGGTATCGAGGCTGAACGTCACAAGATCATCCTCGATCCGCGCCATCAGCCGCAGCTTTGCCTCATCCGTGACCGGCGCTCCCAGCGTTTCGGTAATGGCCCGCGCAATCCGTTCTGTCGCGGCCCCGGCGTGATAGATCTTCGACTTGCGGCAGGTGACGTCGATGCGAAGCGGCACATCGGGACGCAAATGCGCGGCCCAGTCGAACTTGTGCGCGCGCTTGTCGAGTTGCGCCAAATGAAAAGCGCGAAACGCGCCGATCCGCGCCAGAACCCGGCCCGCGCCGCGCAGCACCAGATTGGCACGCCAGACCTCCGGCCAGCGCCCCATGAAGCTCACACCACCGGGCAGGACGGTCGCGGGACCAAATCCCTGCTCGCGCGCCTCCTCCGCCAACACGGATTCAAGCCCCGGCGGGGCGGCGAGGAAGATCTCGAAGGGCTCTGATCGCATCATCACGCCGTCATAGGCCGCGCCGCACCCAAAGGCGAGGACTCAGAGCATCGCCGGAACCACCAGATCGGGTGGACGGTGGCCATCCTCGAAGGTCTTGATGTTGATAATCACCTTTTCGCCCATCTCGATGCGCCCCTCGACCGTGGCAGAGCCCATATGCGGCAGAAGCACCACGTTCTTCAATTCCCGCAGGCGCGGATTGATATCGGCCCCATTCTCGTAGACATCGAGCCCCGCACCTGCGATCTCTCCGGCGCGCAACATGCGTGTCAGCGCATTCTCGTCGATCACCTCGCCACGGCTGGTATTGACGATGACCGCATCCGGTTTCATCAGCTTGAGTCGCCGCGCATTCATCAGATGAAAGGTCGAGGGCGTGTGCGGGCAGTTGACACTCAGCACATCCATCCGCGCCACCATCTGATCAAGGCTCTCCCAATAAGTGGCTTGCAGACTCTCTTCGATCTCGGGCCGCAGACGGTGGCGATTGTGGTAATGGGTCTGCATCCCGAAAGCCGCCGCGCGCCGCGCAACCGCCTGACCGATCCGGCCCATCCCGAGGATACCCAGACGGCGACCGGCCACGCGCCCACCCAAAAGAGCGGTTGGCGACCACCCGCTCCACTCTCCCGACTGCATCACTGCCAGCCCCTCGGGCAGCCGGCGCGTGACGCTGAGAATCAGAGCCATGGTCATGTCGGCCGTATCGTCGGCCGAGACACCGGGCGTGTTTGACACCAGAATGCCATGCTGGCGCGCAGTGCCCACGTCGATATGGTCCACCCCTGCACCGTAATTGGCGATCAGCTTCAAGCGGTCACTCGCCTGTGCGATCAGCCCGGCATCGATCCGGTCCGACAACGTCGGCACGAGAACGTCCGCCTCGCGCATCGCCTGCGCCAGTTCCGCGCGGTTCATCGGGGCGTCACTGGCGCGCAGCGAGACGTTGAACAACTCGCGCATCCGTTTCTCGACCGGTTCGGGCAGGCGTCGCGTAACGACAACACTCAGGCGTGCAAGTGGCATGAAGCCTCTCCTTGTGCTTTGCAATTCTGGCGCGTTGCTGCCAGAGTGGCGCAGGAAAGAGCGGGGCACAAGAACCCCCTTGCAGTTTGACAGGCAGTACCTCGGAAATGGCTTCGATGACAAAGATGAAATCTGGTCTCTTGACCGTCGGGATCATGCTCTGCCTTGTCAGCGTGGCGACAGCACAAGACAGGGGCTCGGTGACTAACCTGCCGCTACCGCGCTATGTCTCGCTCAAGGCGGCAGAGGCCAATGCGCGGCGCGGGCCAAGCCTTACGCATCGCATAGACTGGGTGTTCAAACGCCGCGACATGCCCCTTCGGATCACGGCCGAATATGAAAACTGGCGGCGCGTAGAGGACCGTGACGGTGCCGGAGGCTGGGTTCATTACACGCTTCTGTCGGGCGCCCGCACGGGTATTGTCGATAGCGAAACGGTCGATCTCCTGAGCAAGCCCGATCCCGCCGCTATGGTCGTCGCACGGCTTGAAAAGGGCGTGGTTGTTCGGCTTGCAAAGTGTGATCCCGACTGGTGCGCCCTGTCGGCGGAAGGCTACAAAGGGTGGGCCCGGAAAGCGGCGATCTGGGGCGTGCGTGCGGAAGAGACCTTTGAGTGACGGTCCAGAAACCGCCATCGACGGACTGTTGACCCTGGCACAATCCGCAAGGAATTGGCCTTTATCCGGCCCGAAGATTTTTTTGCTTCCACTCTTGAACCGCTGCACGCTCCAGAGTAATGACACCCCACGTTGGGGTGTGGCCAAGTGGTAAGGCATCGGTTTTTGGTACCGTGTACCGTAGGTTCGAATCCTACCACCCCAGCCACCACCTCCTAGACCAACCTCCTAACGCCTCGGAGGCCCGAACTGGCTCGAAAGTGCCCCGAAGAGTGCCCCACCCGGGTGCGCCGGGTTGAGCTTGAGTTGGTCGTGGCGGGACACGGTCACGGCAGCCGAGGACCACACCCGACCACCCAAGGACAGCAGGTGGTCAGGGGGGAGGACAAGGGAATAGGTATAAGTAATGGAGAAGGAGGGGGTCAGGTTGGTGGTTCCTCTTCCCTAGTAAGTAGAAAAGAATCCCTTTCTTCCTTCCTTCCTCACCCCGGAAACACCACCTCCGCTAGTGGTCCGTGCTGGGCCTCGTGCTCGGCTCGGCGCTGGGTGTAGCCGTCGGTCCGGGGAACCTCCCGTGACAGCATGTAGTCCGCTCTGGCTGCGGGGTGAGTTATCTCGTCTGCTCCGGCGTTGCTGGTCTTGACGGCGGGGCTGATCGATCCTATCTCGCCTCCACGCGGTGTTGGTTATAGACGCCGATGTAGCACAGCAGACGAGAGTGGCAGTCCACAGCCTCGTCGAAAATTATCTCAAAAGTATTGAAAAGCAATAGCCGTGGTTCTGCTCCGAGTGGAACGGACACCACCCAGCATTTTCTGTCGTCATTCCGTGGCCTCGGCACCCAAGAACTTTGAAAGGAACTTAAATGAAAGACCAGAACGAATACAAACCAGTAATCGCCCGTGCGAAAGTACACCTCGCCAGACTCGCCGTCGGCGTGGAATTCGACTGGCGTCAGCTTTTCGGGGAAGTGGAATGGTCCGATATCGCGCAGCGGTACAGACCTCAGACAGTGGGAGAAACTCTGGGCAGAGTATTCTCCAGTGGCGATAGGCCAATCATTGAATTCGTTCGAATTAACAACTCTCCGAGGAAGTCGATCCATCGAAAGATCAGGGAGGTGGACGAGCGAGACTGAACCTCATGGCCATCGCAGATCCGTGGTACTCTCGACCGATAGACGTCCATCGATGGTCATCGACCAGATCCGGCTGCCGTCATGCTGATACCGGACATCGAGGCGTTCGAGGAGCGGGCGGCCATCGCTGAGTACGACGGGGGGCTGGCTCGGGCAGCGGCGGAGGACCTTGCGGCGCGGCAGCAGGGGTTCCGGGACCGAGAGCAGTACTGGCAGTGGTTGGCGGACTACATCGTGGGGCGAAGGCTGCCCTGAGAACATTCCCTCCGGCGTGGCTTCGGCTGCGTCGGGGGGACCTCCACCCCTCTTTTTTTCTCTCTGGCACAGAGCGGGCTCAGGAGGGCACGGGTTGCCGTCTGCTATACCCCCCTCATCCCCACAGTACTGGGCCTGCCCTCGTGCCACTCTGGTGCTCTCTAGGTTTCACTGCCGATCTGCGCGTGACAGCGATCAAAATCGAAGGCATGTAACGCCTTGAAGCCCGTCAGCAGATCCTCCTAGACCGGGAACAGTACTGCCAATAGTTGGCGGATTACGTCGCGGTGTGTAGGCTGCCCTGAGGACAGCACCGGCTGGCGAGAGTGGGCCAGACCTACAGGCACAACAGTAAGGCGTCATATGGCGAAAATCCTAGGACTGTTCAGGAACATCGTGTTTCTCGGATGGCTAAACTTCGCACTGGTGTCCACCACGATCGCGGCGGGCCTCTGGGCGCTACAGATGGCAACCACGGTAGCAACAATGACTGCCAATGCAGCGGCCACGGCGGTCGCGCATCGAAAGCAGTTGGCGAAGGCCGTCGCAAAAACAAAGGCTAAGGCCCGGCTAAGGAGAGCAATCGTCGCCATCCCCGTTGTGGGTGTTGGTGCCATCGCCTACTTCGAGGAGCAGGACTATCGCGAGTGGAAGGGTCAGAACCCGAGTGGGGCACCCGAGCAGTACGCCTGCGAAGTGGCCGCGTTAACGGCTGAGGTGTAACCGTCCGGTCTGACCGCTCTGACGCGTGATGCTGGTGCGGGATAGTGTCCCCCATTGATAGTGGACACTATGGTGATGGCGTGGCGCGGCGGACGAGACGGCTTTGGACGGATGAGGAGAAGCGGTCGATCTGTTTCCAGACGACTGCGCCTGGTGTTTCGGTGGCTCAAGTGGCGCGGCGCTACGCGGTGAATGCCAATCTAATCTTCAAGTGGCTGCGCGATCTGCGGTTCGCGCCGGACCCTGCGGCGGTGCCGTCGCCTGCGGTGGAGCCCCGCTTTCTGCCGGTGGAGATCGTCGCGGAGGCGAAGGCGCCGATGGCAGTGCCTGCCGCCGGCGGTCACATCGAGATCGAGCTGGCTGGTGGGCACCGGATGCGGATCAGCGACCCATATGATCCCGAGGCGCTGGCGCGGCTGATCCGGGGTCTGTCGGTTTGATCCCGGTCCCGGCCAATACGCGGGTCTGGCTGGCGGCGGGCGTCACCGA
>Ga0210011_1002039_pt1 | contig 17342 bp, 20 predicted proteins | sample CryGeymeta201502_FD_183972 | JGI IMG/M metagenome (GOLD analysis project Ga0210011, IMG submission 183972) | Groundwater microbial communities from Crystal Geyser aquifers in Utah, USA - Crystal Geyser metaG 2015-02 (SPAdes) (version 2) | ecosystem: Environmental > Aquatic > Deep subsurface >...
GGTTCTTTGGTAAAAAGGTTGAACGGCTAATGAGATCAAAGATAAAGAATCAAAAATCAAAATGACATAGTAAAAATAAAAAATGAATATCAATTTTGAAGGAGGAAAGATGATCCATCGCATCTTTTTCTGGATATTGTTTTTTGTGGTGGTCATGCTCTATCTTTCTCATCTGAATCCTGAAACGGTTCAGCTGCATCTGACCCCTGGAACCGTTTTCCCTATATCCACAAGCCTCTTGATGATCAGCTCCATGGGCGCCGGTGTATTCCTGATGATGACGGCCGTGGTCTTCCGGGATGCCCGAAAGGGATTCGCAGAATGGCGGGAAAAGGGACGGCTCAAAAAGAAAGCAAAAATCATGGATCTCTATCGCCAGGGGATTGATAATCTTCTCAGCAGAAAAAGAGAAGATGCATTAAAGAATTTTCAAAAAGTTCTGGAATGGGATCCGCATCATATAGAGACACTCCTCCGGATCGGCGAACTCTATCGGGATAACGGCAATCTCCGTGATGCCGTCGGCTCTCATGCCAAGGCCCGGACCATTGAGCCGGAGAACCTTTCCGTGCTTTTTGCTCTCGCCAAGGACTATCTGCAGTCCGGGCAGATGACGGAGGCTGCCGAGGTCTACCGGACGATCCTGAAGATCGATGATCAAAATGTGGAGGCCTTTATCAAGCTCCGGGATTTGTACGAGCGGGAAGGGGTATGGGATCAAGCCTATGCCCTGCAGAAGGATTACCTGAATCTTAAGAAAGATTCCGAAGAGAAGAGGCGGCTTTACTATTATCAGTTCATGAGAGCGGAACTTTTCCATGCTGAAAACGACCCGGAGAGGCTGATCAGACACTATTCCGAATTGATTAAGGCAGACAGGACCTTTGCCGCCCCCTACCTCAAGCTCGGGGAGATCTATGAGTCTCAGGGTGACCAGAAAGAAGCCGTCAAGATCTGGAAAAGGGGATTCAAGGAGACAAGCGCCGTGGTCTTTTTGGAGGCGCTGGACGGACATTACCGAAGACTCGAAGATCCTGCCAGCGGTATTCTGGTTTACAAGGAGGCCATGGATCGATACCCGGAAAATCCCATGTTCAGATTCCTGCTCGGGAAATTTTATTATCGTCTCGAGATGATCAATGATGCCCTGGATATCTTTGAAAATCTCGTTCAACAGGGGCTTCGCTTCCCGATTCTGCGCCAGATTTTGGGGGATATTTACCATAAACGGGGAAGAACTGAAGAAGCCTTCCTGGAATACAGGGAGTCTGTAAACTTTGTCCGGCCGGTCCTGGTTCCCTATACCTGTACCCATTGCGGAAATCAGCAGGATCAATGGATGCCATGCTGCAAGAGATGCGGGAAGCTTCAGACACTGACCATTCAATTGCCCGATGCGGACAAGGAGGCATCACCTTCCCGCATGGCCACCGTAGTCCATCATGACTGAAATATTCAAGCGCCCCAAGCCGCTTATGTTGATGATTTTGGACGGATGGGGGCATCGGGAGGGAGGAGCATACAATGCCATTGCCGATGCCCATACGCCAGTGCTTGATTCTTTATTCAAGGAATATCCTTCCGCCCTTATGGGGACCTCAGGTCTTGATGTCGGTCTTCCTCCCGGTCAGATGGGGAACTCCGAGGTAGGTCACCAGAATATCGGGGCCGGGCGGGTCGTCTATCAGGATCTCGTCAGGATCAGCCGATCTATTGAGAGCGGGGAGTTTTTTGAAAATCCAGCCTTTAATCAAGCCATGGATGCGGTATGCAGAAAGGGGAGCGCCTTGCACCTCATGGGCCTCCTTTCCGATGGAGGGGTCCACAGCCATATCCATCACCTCCGGGCTTTGCTCGATCTGGCAAAAAACAAGGGGGTTCCAAAGGTCTGGGTGCATGCATTTCTGGACGGCCGGGACACCCCTCCAACCAGCGGAATCGAGTATATTCAAGAATTGGAGGATGTTCAAAAAAGAATAGGTGTCGGAAAAATCGCGACCGTCATGGGGAGATTTTATGCCATGGACCGTGACAACCGGTGGGAACGGATTGCGCTTGCTTATCGGGCCATGGTTCATGGAGAAGCCTCTTATCCGAATGCAGAAACCGCGGTCAAGTCAGCCTACAATAAGGGTGAGACGGATGAGTTCGTCAAACCCTTGAGTATCTCCTACAATGGAACAGCCCCGATCACGGTCCGGTCCGGCGATGCCGTGATCTTTTACAATTTCCGCGCGGATCGCGCCCGGGAGATCACCAGGGCGTTCACCCAAGAAAATTTTTCCTTCTTCCCCAGGGAAAAGCTGGATCTTTCTGATTACATCTGCATGACCGAATACGACAAAACCTTCTCCCTATCCGTTGCCTTTACTCCGGTTGGTTTGAAAAACATCTTTCCCGAGGTCATCAGCCATGCGGGTTTGAAACAGCTTCGCATCTCGGAAACTGAAAAATACGCCCATGTCACCTTCTTTTTCAACGGAGGAGAAGAAAGAGTCTTTTCAGGTGAAGAACGGATCCTGATCCCATCCCCGAGGGACGTGGAGACCTACGATAAAAAACCGGAAATGAGCGCGCCTCTGGTCACTGATGAGGTGATCCGGCAAATTGAAAGGAACTTTTTTGATGTCATGATCTTAAATTTTGCCAACGGAGATATGGTTGGGCATACCGGCGTCTATGAGGCGGCCGTCAAGGGGGTTGAGGCCGTGGATAGATGCATCGGCAGAATTTATCAGACCCTGCAGAAGAAAAAAAACGGGGCGCTCCTGATCACATCCGATCATGGCAATTGCGAGATGATGAAGAATCCGGATACAGGAGAGCCGTTTACCGCGCATACCACGAATCCGGTCCCGTTGATCCTGACGAAGAAAGGTGTGCGGCTTCGCGGGAAGGGGATTCTTGCCGATGTCGCCCCGACCCTGCTCAACCTCCTTTCGCTTTCACAGCCTGCGGAGATGACCGGGAAAAGCCTTATTCTTTAAAGTCCGGGGATTCCATCATGCTCTCCTGGGTCAGAGAATTTCTGAATCTGGTCTTGCCCGGCAAATGTCCCATATGCCATGTCGATTTAAACACCGAGGAAGGCGAGCCGCCTCCTTTTTGTAGTTCATGTTTACAGAAAATGATCCAGATCGCCGGGCATGGTTGTCCCACGTGCGGACGCCCCCTGCCGTCCCGGGAACTTCTTGAGATGAATCCTAAGTTTCGATGCGGCGTCTGCAGGCTCCGGCAGACTCATCTTGACGGCGCCAAGGCATGTTTTTATTTTGCCGGACCTGTCAGAGAGGCCATCCACCTTTTCAAATACCGTGGATACTGGAGGCTGGGGAGGGGGCTGGTCCGTGGAGCTGTGGACTGCATGAAAGAGGTCCCTTTTGAGGCCGACCTGATTCTGCCGGTTCCGCTCGATACCTTGCGCCTCCGCAGGCGGGGTTTTAATCAGGCCGTGGTTTTGGGGAGGGAGCTTTCTAAAGCAAAGGGAATCCCCATGGCGCTTGATCTTCTCGTCCGGACGAAACGGGTCCGGCCTCAGGTGGGTCTCAGGGGAAAAGAACGGCTTAAAAACATCAGAGGATGTTTTCATGTCACCAATCCGGAGAGGATCGAGGGCCGGAAGGTTTTACTGGTGGATGACGTCATGACCACAGGGGCTACAGCGAATGAATGTGCGCGACGCCTCAAGAAATCCGGCGTAAAAAGCGTTTTCCTCTTTGCAGTGGCCGGCGCCTTTCAACTTTCAGAAGAAGAATCGGGGAGAGATTTTCTATCGCGTTGAGGAATGCAAAGCCCGCCTTCGGTTTTGAAAGGCGGGCTTTGTAGAAGGGCTCCATTATTCCATATCATATTTCTTGATAGGAGGAATGGATTGGGGGGTATATTTGATATGGTCCCCCGGGTTGATTTCGTATAGCTCTTCCACGATCACGGCTGTCGATGTATTTTTCATGGCATTCAGAACCACCAGTTCTCCCATAATATCCACGGGAAAATCCTTGGCCTGGATCCCGGATAGAGCGGCATCCTTCGCACTGACCTGGGGCGGGGGCCCGGCACGATAGATGATGAACCGATCGCCGGGCGCCACGGAATTTTCGGCTCCCACATCGAGGTAAACCATGTCCCGCACCCCCAAATTGGACTTGCCGAGGGTATTCTGCACAATGACTCCTTGAATGCTCTTGTCTTCGGTACTGAGATTGTTCGGGCCGATCAAGGGCTGAGGATGATACGCCCGGACCATGTCCCCGACCATGATCGGATTGTAGGCCTTGATGATCCTGGCCGTGGATAGATTTTCCTGTAGGGATGTGATCTTTAAGATTCCTTGTACGGTGACCTGTTTGCCCATCTTATACCGGGTTTCGGGGTGTACCACGTCCTCCCCTACATGGACGGCCTGAAAGAGATCCCCATATTTGACCCCATCCCGTGAACCCAGGCTCAGATGAACCACGTCTCGGTATGTCAGCATTTCCTTCTCTTCCCAGGTAGAGACAATGACCCCCTCTCCTGCTTTCTCTCCTGATGGGAGGATGAACCCGGACGATTCGAAAAGGTCTCGTTCCACCAGGTATCCTCCCACGTAGGCCACCGGACCTTCAATCGCCGGTTCGGCTGGGGCCGGAACGGCTTGGGCCGGAATGGTTTTCTCCGGTGAGGGTTGGGCCGTGGTGGTTTGAGGATGCTCAGCCGCTCCCATGCGCCTAAGTTCTTCGGCGCTGGGAATTCGGACCTGATCCCCGGGATAGATCAGGTGAGGATTTTTAATTTGAGGATTGTATTGCCAGACTTTGGGCCAGAAAAAGGGGTTTACAAGATATTTTTCCGTTACGTCCCACAGGGTGTCCCCTTTGATGACGGAATGCGTCTCCCCTTCTGAACCGGAAACCGCTCCGGCCGAACCGATTCTGCCGGAAAGGAGATACAAAGATAGACTGAGAACAGTAAGCATGAGCATCTTGGAACCGATCTTCATGATCTCTCCTTTTTTGAAAGGCCGTGAACGGTAGTTATCTTATTAAAAAGTTTAAAATGTTTTATGTGTTTTGTCAAGAGACTTTATTTTTTAATGGGTTACAAAAATTATGATCTTGAGATCTCTTTAAATTTGCCGATTTCCATGCCGTTAAAAAAGATTGAAAGGGACAAGATTTTGATTTTTAAGATCCGGAGTCAGCCGATTCCGAAGGTTTTACTAAAGGTATGGATTCATATAACCGATACGATTCTTAAGATCTATGGGATTGACCGACAGCCATGAAGTTGAAAAACATATTTTTGTCTTGTTGTAAGACCATGGATTGATGGACTTGTCCATAGAAGGGATGGATTTTCACAAAAAACCCGGCATATTTTATCTGGTGTGATGATGCAAGAAAATGAGACCATCATTCCCTGGAACACGAAGATCCGGCAAAGCATCAAGACGCTGCTGGACCAGGTCGGTCATCTATCAGGGATTCCCCTGCAAATCCTTCATGTTCCGACGCATGAGATGCTATTGAATGCCGTTGCCTGTTCGCAGGATCTCTCTGCCTGCGCCTTTAAAACCAAGGAGGTCCGGATAGGGAGCGCGCTCATCCTGATCATCAAAGGTTTTTCAAAGGATGATTCAGAATCAGCAAATCTGGAGAACGCCCTTCAATTATTGTATGATGTTCTAAAAGGGCATTTACAGACCCAAGCGGAGATAGAGAGCCTCTCCATGGAGCTTCTGGAAAATTATCAAACCATGAACATGCTTTATCGGTTGTCCGAAGCCCTTGGGGATATCTATGATATCAAGCGCGTTTCATCCATTATCCTGGATCAGGCCGTTGCCATCACGCATGCTGAAAGAGGCTCGGTGCTTCTTCTGGATGAGGATGGGAAGCATCTGCAGGCGGAAGCTTCATACGGTTTTGTGTCTGATGAACTCCAGTCGCTTACCCTGGATCTCGCGGACACGCTCTGCGCCGAGATCCTGAAGACCGGCAGCCCTCTGATCGTGCATGATATCAAGCGTCACCCTGATCTTGCCATCTATTCAAAAGGCGTTTACAAGACCGGCTCCTTTATTTCCATACCGCTTTATACCATAAACGATCAGAAGGAAAAACGGCTCCTCGGCGTTCTGAACTTGTCGGACAAGGCGACTGAAGAATGCTTCAAGTCGAATGACCTCAAGCTGATCAGCGCGATGACCGCCCAGGCCTCTGTGTCCATTGCGAATGCCCAGTCCATGAAAAAGCTGAGAAAGTCCGAGGAAGAGTTGAAAATCACGCTGCATGAACTGATGTCCACCTACGAGAACCTGGAAAAACGAGCGGTGATCATCGATCAAATCAACAAGATCAGCCTGGCCATCAATGCCACACTCGATCTGGATAAGCTCTTTGAAAAGATCTGCCTCTATGCAAAAAATATGACGAATGCCGAGGATGCCGCCGTATACTACAAGGAAATCGCCGCCGAGGTCGGATCGCAAGAACAAAGCCGCCTCTCTTTTTTGGAAAACGGGAATAGCCGGGCATGGAAAAATCACGTTCCTTTTCCGGACATTCTGAAAGCGGGTAAAAAATTCTTAATGGACAAACCCGGCGCATTGACACATCTGCCTCTCAGAGACGGGAGGGTAGTCCCCATACGGAATCTTCTTGCCATTCCTTTCTTCCATAAAGGAGAAGCGATCGGCGTGATTGCCGTCGTCAACAAGATTTCTTCGGGAAATTTTTCCGATGAGGATGTGGAACTCCTTCATACCCTCGGTAACCAGGCCGCCATTGCCGTAGACAATGCAAAGCTCATTGAGGACCAGAAGACCCTGTTTTTAGATACGATCATAGCCCTGGCAGCCGCGGTGGATGCCAAGGATCCTTATACCCACAGCCATTCCAAGAATGTTTCCATCTACAGTAAGGCCATTGCAGATCAGATGCTTCTTCCCGAACACGAGATGGAAACTCTGGAGCTGGCCGCCATTCTTCATGATATTGGAAAGATCGCTATTCCGGAATCGATATTGAACAAACCGGGAAAGCTGACCAGAGAAGAATTCGAGATTATGAAGACCCATCCGGTCTGCGGCGTAAAGATCGTCGAGAACATCAAAGAGATGGAGGAAATCATACCCGGGATGAAACATCACCATGAACGATATGATGGGAAAGGGTACCCGGATGGTCTTCGGGAGGAGGAGATTCCATTATCGGCCAGAATATTGGCTGTAGCGGATACTTATGATGCCATGACATCGGACAGGCCCTACCGCAAGGGGCCGGGCCATGAGGCTGCCATGAGGGAGATCATGCGGTGCAGCGGGACCCAGTTGGCTCCGGATGTCGTGGAAGCCTTTTTGAGGTCATCCATCTGCAACAAGCCCTATGAAGTTGCCGTTAAATAACCGTTTGACATCCCTTTAAAAATACATTAAAGTGTTAGGGAAAGTTTATCCGTTTATCCGGATACGACGAGGCGCGGACTTCATGGAATTTCAAAACAGTGGTTTGAAGAAAAACGTAAAAATCATGATCGTAGATGATGAATTTTTCATCTCCAGGTCTTTGGCCTTCATGCTCGAGAAGGAAGGATACGAGTGTATCACAGCCAATGACGGGGATGAAGCGCTGAAACTCGTTGCGCAGGAAAAACCGGATATGATGTTTCTGGATATTAACATGCCGAATAAAAACGGTTATGAGGTTTGTGCCGAGATCAAAAAGAACCCAGCGACCCAAGACATCGTTGTGATTATGCTGACGGCAAAAGGACAGGTGGAATTTGAAGACAAAGGTTTTGACGCCGGCGCGGATGACTTTCTGCTCAAGCCTTATGATCCGAACCTGATCATCGCCATGATTGAGAAAAATTTGAAGAAATAGCCTCTTCCCACTGAATGGGTTCACGAACCTTCCGTCTCCTGATCGTCTTCACCCGCAATTTTTTTAAATCCGGAGATTTCTGTTTTTTCATAGGATCCAGGAAGGGGAAACTTGTTATTATCCACTTTAAAAACGATTCGCCCCCGCAGTTTTTTCCGACCGGGAGACTTTTTTTCTTGATCTTGAATTTTTCCCATGCCGTTTCGGCGTTTTTCATCTATTTTTGTGAGGACCTCGAAAAGGATCCGTCCGGTCTTCAAGGCAAGGGGCCCTTTGACCTTTGTGGGGAGTTTTCGGTCCGTGAATTCAAATCTCCCCCCTTCCCAGAGGAACAAATCAAAGAGGTTGTCCTTGATCAGCAAGATGACCTGTTCATAAAGCTCTTGATGCGAGATCAGGCCGCACTCCTCCAGAATTTCCGTCAGTTTCTTTCCAGTCCGCTCATTTTCCTCCAGGCAGCGTTCGAGATCTCCTGCACGGATCCGTTTCTTCCTGATCAAGAACTGTCCGATCTTTTCATTTTCCCTGGACGAGGAAACAAATAGGATCCGGCCCGACTGAAAGAAGACCTTCTTCCATTCTCCTTCGCGGACAAACTCAACGATTCCGGTCTGCGTGGCGGCCTCGATCCATTGCAAAAGATCGGTGACCGGCATGGTTTTGATATCACCGGAAAGGGCCATGGAGAGACTGTCCTTAAAGATAAAGATATGAAGGGTGATGTTGTCCTGTATAAGAGGGCATGCAAAACCGATGTGTGCTATTAAAAGGTCAAGATAATATCCGCTTCCAGGGTCATATCAAGAAGAGCGGCGGCTCCGATGATTTCCTCTACCTCGTCAATCAGGTTGTCCGGTTCAAGGTCATGGAGATCCAGACTCTGATGGCAGACCATTAATTTGACGCCGGCCGCGATGGCCTGATCCAGAAATGATTTCAGCGTGGTCCCTCCCTCCTTGACCGTGATTTTCTCCGCGGCTTTTTTTTCAACAATGGTCGCCCCATTGACCGTAAAAACAATGGTCGCATCCATGTTCATGGCCGCAGCGGTGGTTGCGATAAAAAAACCTGCCGGTATTCGTTCAGGTGTTTTAAGACCGCTGGTCTGAATAATCAAGAGCTTTGTCTGCTCTTTCATATCGGCTCCCAAAACGAGGCGATAGGACATCCTCCCGGCGCTTGCAGGAGCTTTATCAGTGAAGGAGGATCATAACGCTTTGCCGGGTCCTCAGTGTGAAGGATCAGCGAACCCTGTTGCCGTTCATCTCGCTCCTCCCCGACCCGGTTTGCGGAGCGAGGCCGGGGGGTCTGGTGGAACGGGGTTCAGTAAACACCTCTGGGAGAATCTTGCTTATGACTTCTTTAAATAGAATTTGAAAACGCCGCTTTCCTCAACCGTCTCGACCAAGGCATTTCCCGTTCTTTTGGCCCAGGCGGTGATATCGTTTTTGGATCCGGGATCTGTGGACAACATTTCCAGGATTTGGCCGCTGTTCATGGCATCCATGGCCTTCTTGGTTTGAAGAACGGGTAAAGGACAATTTAACCCTTTGCAGTCCAGTGTCTTATCAGCAGTCGGCATATCTTTTCCTCCTTGATGTAGTTAAATGGGGTTAAAATCTCAAGTTTGGAATATAAACTTTATTGTGGTTATTGTCAAATAAAATTTGATTGCATGCGTTTTTTAGCGTCCTCAAGAGGACGCTTTATCTCCTTGATCCTTTCTTCGGCACGGATCGCAACGGCTGCTTAGCGGCCCTATTCGTAAATACGGTCGCATTCGAGTGCCGTAGGGCGGCCTCATCTGCGTTCCGCTCCTTGCGGCGTACCACAGTGGGTACACCTCAGTCCCGCGCGGGGATGAGACCGCCCTACAACCCTCTACCGGTAAACCGAGTACAAGTCGGTACGTTGCCATATTTACGGACAGGACCACTTAGTACCCGGAAGACTCAAACGAGACTTACAAGGATCTTTTTTTGATCCGTTTCAACAGCCATCCTTGACGGGTCTTCATGGCTCCATGCGGGCATAGTTCCTGGCAGCAGAAGCATCGGATACAGCGTCGGGTATCAATTCTCAGGTGATCCCCTTCTATCTTGATGACCTGCTGAGGGCAGGCCTTGACACAGACCTCGCATTGTTTGCAGAGAGTGGGATCGGATTCCGGGTAGGCGCTCAGGCTGCTCTTCAGCATCTTCATCACAAAATCCGGGATCCTCCATTCCAGATCCGCCGATTCAGGCCATTTAAAATCCCGTATGCCGATCTTTCCGGCCTTTTCTCCGAGGATCTCAATTCGGTTGAGAGAAACCTCGCCCACGCCCAATTTTTTTGCAGAACGGAGGGTCGGGAGGCGGAGAGGATCCATTCCCATCAGATGCATGATGACGGCATCAAGGGCGACAGCATCGGCAGAAGCCGCCAAGAGGCCGATCGGCCTCGGAGTGCCGCTTCCAGGACCGTTTCCCTCCATCCCTACGATTCCATCCATCAAGGTGAGCGCTGGGGAAAGGGTGGTATAGATTTCTACGAGCATCTTTGCGAACGCATCCCGGTTGACCCCCGCCTTTAAATGCCATTGGGCCTTTCGTATCCCGATGACGCATCCAAACATGTTTTTGACACCGAGAGTCATCAGGACCTGCCCGTGGGTTTTGAGTTTGGGAAGATTGATGATGACATTCGCGTTCAGGGCCTCTTCCGCCAGTTCAAGAGGGAAACCACTTTTACCGGCCTTTCCCACCAGGACCGATTTTCTAAACTCTATAATTGGAACTTCAAGATCCCGGGCGATCTTGTCTATTCCGCAACGTACGGCATTTTTTTTCGCGCTTCCCAGCCCCGGACTATCCCCGATGACCGGCCGGCCTCCGGCCTTTAAGACTTGTTTTAAGACGGCCCGTACCACAGCCGGATGGGTGTTCACGGCCGACCCGCTCGGTTTTGGAGCCAGAAGGTTAGGCTTGATCAGCACCGAATCTCCGGGATGCACAAAAGCGCCGATCCCGCCCAAAAGATCAAGAAGGTTCCGGACGGATGTTTCAACGGCCGCTTCTTCGTAATCCTGACAGCTTGTCAGCGCTACCTGTGTTGTCATCATCATGATTTGTTTCAGGTATGTGCAAAAAAAGACACAGTATTTTTAAGATATTGAGTTTTAATTACCACATCACCCCGAATTTTATGTAAGGGCAATTGCCCTGAGAAGATTTATAACCGATTGTTTTTATTCGTAAAAAAAATTATCAACCCCTAAGGCCTTGTTTGGTACAGAACTTGCAAGTATTTATAAACTTAAATGCATACTTGTCTTTAAAAGGAGAAAGAGATTGAAATATCAGAGAACCATCGCCTCACCCATTGAATGTTCCGGTATGGGTCTTCATTCCGGCCGGAAAGTCCAGATCAAGATCCTTCCCGCTCACGCAAATACCGGCATTGTTTTTAAACGAACCGACATTCGTGATGAGGTGGAGATCCAGGCGCTCGCCAAGAATGTCGTGGATACCCGTCTGAATACCACGCTGGGTAAAAACCGTATCCAGATCAAGACGGCCGAACATCTTTTGGCTGCCTTTGCCGGCCTCGGGATTGACAATGCCGTGATTCAACTCGACTCCTCGGAAGTTCCCATCATGGATGGCAGCGCGGCATCCTATATTTATCTTTTGACATCCGCCGGAATCCGAAGGCAAAGCCATTTGCAGAAATTCATTAAGATTCGTGAGCCGATTGAGATCAAGGATGAAGACCGTTTTGCCGCGATCTATCCTTCGGATCTGACGGAGATTACCTATGAGATCGATTTTGAACACCCCATGCTGAAGAAACAGCGTTATTATTACCGGGCAAGCGAAGATACCTTTGTTCGTGAAATCGCCAGGGCCCGCACCTTCGGTTTCCTCAAAGAGGTGGAATATCTTCAGTCCATGGGATTCGCCAAGGGTGGTTCTCTTGACAATGCCATCGTGATCGGAGACTATCGGATCTTGAATCCTGAAGGCCTTCGTTATCCGGATGAGTTTGTCCGTCATAAGATTCTCGATTCTATTGGAGATCTGAGCCTGGTCGGATGTCCGATCATCGGGCATTTCCATGCTGTGAAGTCCGGACATGCCTTGAATGCCAGGCTGGTCCAGCAGATTCTTGACCATCCGCAAAAGTGGGATTATGTCACCCGCAGGGAAGAACTTTATCCCATGGTCCCGGTCCTCGAAAAGTCCGGCCTTCCGGCCGGCGGTTTTGTCGAGGCCACGGCATGATCCCATTCCGGCGCTCTTGATCACAGAGACCCGAGGCCGGGAACCCGCTTCTTTTTAAAAGCCTGCGCCTTCTTTTACAGCAAGCAATGGAAATCGGGTTTTTAGATTCTGAATGAAATCCATCCTTGCCTTCCGGTTGAATTTGTGTGCGTCATTTACGGCGCCGAAGATCCCTCCGGTGTACCATCCGGTCTCAAAAAATCCGAGAATCGTTCCGGCTGCTTCGCTCCCCCGGTCAAAGAGCTCAAAAGCGGCCCAGATAAAAGATCCGTTCAGGACGAATGACGTCATTCCTTCAGTCCATCGTCCCGTATAGATCTGGCCGGCCCCGGGGAGGACGGCGGAGAATATTCCTGCAAGAAGAGGAGACTTGACCGGAGGGGCCATGCCGGATGCCATCTCTTTGGATAAGGCTTGGGCAGCGGGATATTGGGGGCTCTTTTCGCTGACGCCGGAAAAAACACCGGCGGCGCGATCAAGCTTCTCAAGGTAAATGAGAGACCACCCCAGGTATAGGCGCGCCGGATCCATGCGGGTGGAGTCCGGATAGTTTTTTATAAAATCCGAAAAGGCCCTGTCCGCATCTTCGTATCGTCCGTCCGTGTAGTAGGCAATCCCGATTTCATAGTAAGCCCTTTCTGATACGGGGGTTCCAGGATAATTTTTATAAATCCGCTGAAACTGTTCCACAGCCAGATCGGTCTTTCCTCCGCTTTCATAGGCGATGGCGATATTTAGAAGGCATAGAGAGGCCCGTTCATCATCCGGGTAATAAGACAAGAACCGTTTGTATTCGGTAATGGCCCGGTAATAATCCTTTTCTTCCATGAGACTCCCTGCAAAAGCGATGAGGCGGTCTGCTTCGAGAGAACCGGAAGGATCGGCATGGGCGGAGAGGACCGTATAAAAACTGATAAGAATCAAGATGACTGAAAAAACGAACTTACGGGTTTTCGGTTCCATCACCTACTCCCCGGTTCGGCGCGATTCAGGAGGGTCGTGACGGACCGCTTCGGCAAACCAGAAATCATTATTCTCGATCGGATCGTAAAACCGGGATCTCATGCCATCCCGGAGAACAGGGACAAACCGCTGTTCTTCATATTCATGCACGATCCGGTCCGCACTCATCATGAACCCCAGGGAAGCTCCATGCTTTTGCAGGGCCTGGATACTGTAATGTGAGCACGTCGGGGCCATGGAACACCGGTCTCCGTCAACCGGAGAAATGTACTGCTGGAAAACGTGAACAGCCCCGCCCAGGAAGCGAACGAAAGGATTCCAGGCGTCCGGTTCTGTTTTTTCATCACAGGGCGATCCCTCTCCGATAACAGGGGCTTCTTTATTTTCCGACCAGGGACCCCAGTTGATCGTGGCAGAATAAGAAGGGATGGTCACGGAAAGAAGCGCGAATATGACGCCGAACCCAAGGGGATTCATATTTCTCCTCAAAAAGCGGATTCAGAATAACAGAGGGAGAAAGAGGTGTCAAGAGATGAGGCGCTGCAGCATTGAAATGGCATTGACAATTATAAAGAAAATTGCTATCTTTCACAGAACCGGCAAGGGTGCTGTTTGCAATATAACCTGCTGATTTGGGAGAGAGAGCATGCGTGTAAAACTTAGAAATATGACCGCCTTGATTTTACTGATCTCCTTTCTCACCATGGGTTGCGAAGCCCTCTTAATCGGAGGCGCGGCTACGGCAGGTTATAAGATGGGGACGGATCAGAAAACCATACCGGAGGCGTTCGATGATTCCTTGATTACTGCATCCATCAAGACAAGACTCTTGCAGGATCCATATATACGCGCCTTGAATATCGATGTGGATACCAACCTCGGGGAGGTTACCCTTTCCGGCTATGTCCGTTCCCAGGATGAGATCGACAGGGCCATGACCATTGCCAGGGGTGTGAGCGGAGTGAAGGGAGTCACGTCGCTTCTTAAGGTGAGGGAGATGAAGTAACGCCCATGCAGGGCTGTTTCTGACGATGGAGAAAACATTTGGCGGGCATCATTCTTTCCGGAGGTGAAAACAGAAGGATGGGCTGGAACAAGGCCTTCCTGACATGCAAGGGGAGAATGTTCATATGGGCCGTCATAGAGGCGTTGGCTCCTCTCTTTAATGAACTGATGATTGTCACCAGAGAACCCGATCTTTATTCCGGCTTCCCTGTACGAACGGTGGTGGATTTTCTGCCTGAGCGGGGGCCTCTCACAGGAATTTTTACAGGAGTTGCGGCTGCCAAAGATGAAATAAATTTTTGTGCGGCATGCGATATGCCCCTGATACGAAGAGATTTGGTTCAATATATGATGAATCTGGCCCATGGATATGATGCGGTTATACCGGTCATCCATGATGAGAAAAGGGGGCCAGGATCCCGGATCCATCCGTTGCATGCCGTTTATAAAAAGGATTGCCTGTCCGCCATGGAGCGGCATCTGAGGCAGGGGAGACGGAGCCTGCACGAGTTGGTGAGTTCCCTTCATGTGAGGTATATTGCGGAAAAGGAGATGGTCCGATTTGACCCTGAACTTCGTTCAATTCGGAATATCAATACACCGGACGAGTACCAGGCCCTGAAATTGGAGTTTTCCGAAACCCATTAAAGAGGGCAGCAGCCTCCAAGGAGCGACATATGTTCGGATTGGGATGGATGGAGCTCTTGATCATCCTTGTCATCGTATTGGTTCTTTTCGGCGCAGGGAAGCTTCCTGAGATCGGGACCAGCATAGGAAAAGGGATCAAGAATTTTAAAAAAGCCACCAAAGGCGAAGATGAAATCGATGTGACCCCGGAGAAAGAAAAAAAGATTGAGATTGAGAATAAGAAATAGTTCCGAGGATCTTTTTTTAAATGATCATGGCTTCTGCAAAAAAACAACGAGTAAGATTGCTTATTCATGGCAGGGTTCAAGGAGTCTTTTTCCGGGCCGGCACACAAGAGGAAGCCGTTCGATGCAGCCTGACAGGATGGGTCAGGAATCTTGCCGATGGGAGCGTGGAGGTCCTGGCTGAAGGGGATGGAGAGACCCTTTATGAGTTTACAAAATGGTGTCGGAAGGGTCCTCCTTATGCCGAAGTGAACCATGTTGACATGTCTGAAGAACCCTATACCGGAGAATTTAAAACTTTTCGGATTCTACATGGATAGGGGATTGAAACCTGATGGAGGGTGAGTTGGCATCCAAGACCCGTAAGAGAAAGATTAAAACAGCCAAGAAAAGGGCCAAAATGGATCGGAATAAATCCGATATGGTGACCCTGGCGTCAAAGAGAAGAAACCGGAAGAAGTAAATCCTTCTAATGGGTCCTGTTCGTCCATAAGGTGTATGGCGATTGAATGCCGCCGTATTGAAAAATAGGGCCGTTAAGAGAAACCGGCCCCTTCGGCAAGTTCAGGGCTGTGAGCCGGTCGAACCGGATACGTTCAGGCAAGACGCGGCAGAGGAGAAGGGTTCTCTTGGACATCCGGCACAGGATGTCCGGTTCTGACGCATCGGCGGTAGTCCTTCCAATTTATAGGCTTTTCGGTCCAGTGACGCAGGGCCCAGACCATAAGTGATAAGATCATCTCATCCATCTTTGGATCTCCTGACGGCAGGATATCCACAAACATTCCATCGGAAGATCGTGACTTAAAAATCTCATAGAGAATGCTTTTACAGAACTTGTATCGCGTAGCCTTTGTGATATCGAAAGGGATCGGCCTGGCAAAAAGCTGATCGTAGAGAATATGAATTCGGCGCCGGTTCCTGCTCGCGGATTGCCTCAATGACCGCAGGATATATTTTTTCTCTTCTTCCGTTCGAAATTCCTTGTTAAAAAGCCTGTCCACGCAGCCGAAAAAGAGAAGACAATATTTTCGAAATTTGTAATCTTTTGCCGTGGTTTCAGCGGTGCCGTGATGCATCTCCTCGAACCACTGGACAACAGGGAGCCGGTCCACCAATTTATGCAGGATCTTTTTAGGCGGCAAGGGCCTTTGGATTCCGTATTTCTTAAGCTTCTTTCTCAAGGTTTGGCTGCTCATGCCGAGCCTCTCTGCCGCCTCTCCGATTTTTTCCGGACATTCGAGCACGGCATCCTCGATCCATCTCCTTTGCAGCGCTTTCTCAATGATCCCAAAGCGCGGGAAGATCCTGAGACGCAGATCTGCAGACGTTGTCAGGAGAGACTCAGCCGCGGCCTTGCGGCTGCATTTTTTCTCCAGATAGATTTGGATCAGCGCCTCGCGGATCTTTTCTCTGGACCAGAGTCCGTTAAGATCAGGGGATTCGGCGGATCGGGCAGGCCTGTGAAGATTCGGAGGGTCTCTTTTTTCCCGCAGCGCTTTTACGAGTTGATTCGCAGATGAGTAGAACCGGATCGTATTGATCATCACGTTTTGAAAATCTTCCCGATCCCATGTCACTTTGTGGATCTCAAGGTCCAGCCTTTGGGCGATCGAGAGCAGGAGTTCCGAGATATGATCCTCAGAAAGGGGTCTTAGTATATCCATGAGCATCGAGGCGGCGGAAGGAATCTTTGAAACCGCCTCCACAAGCCTCGAAAGGGAGCGCCTTTTTTGTGATTTTGTGCCGTCGAGATAATCATTCAATATCAACCAAAAACCGAGAGGTGAATGCATACCGCAGCCTCAATGAATGATCTTTATTCAGACTTTGTTTTTCAAATATCCGCCTTGGAAATTTCTTCTCAATCTTCAGGCCCATGAGACTGTGCGCTGAGGTATTCCTGCAACTGGCGGTACGCCTCGATTCTGACAGAATCAAAAAGCGCACAGTATGATTCGATGTCAGGCCGGATTCGTATTAAGACCTCAAGAATGAAAACCGCCTCTTCTCCTGAACAGTTCAGATTGTGAAACACGCAGTCACGGCATTCCATCATCTTTCACCTGCTCTCCTTTCTTGATTCAACGCTCAAGATCATTCAAAATGTTCCGATAAGTCAGGATGTATCTAGTGGATTATGCGGGAAAATCACGGCCTGACGATGGTTAACAATATATATCCGATTATACTTTTATGGAGTTATATTGTCAACCATTTATTGTTCATCTATTGGGGTTTTCATATTCCGTGAGTTTCTTTAATGTTATATTAATTTTGGATCATCTCCAAAAGAGTGGGTGAAAACATAAGGGGTCAAGGGGTCAAGGATTCCAGGGGTCAAGTGAAGTGCTAAAACATAAAAGGCCGAG
>Ga0210011_1002085_pt1 | contig 17006 bp, 17 predicted proteins | sample CryGeymeta201502_FD_183972 | JGI IMG/M metagenome (GOLD analysis project Ga0210011, IMG submission 183972) | Groundwater microbial communities from Crystal Geyser aquifers in Utah, USA - Crystal Geyser metaG 2015-02 (SPAdes) (version 2) | ecosystem: Environmental > Aquatic > Deep subsurface >...
TTTTGAGCGGGAATCTCAGATTCACCGTGATCTACAGCTAGGTCCTCAAGATGCTGAAGGTGTTTCAGTTTGTTGCCTTTTACTTCTGTATTTTCGGCTAAATATTCTAAAAAACTTCTCATGCCTGCAATTCATTGATTTTTGAATGTAACTTTTGTGCAAGTTGAGCAACTAAAAGTTTTCTACGGTTAATTGTAGAATCAAAAATTTCTTTATCTTCTTGACTCATTTCATCCGGAGATTTTTGAAACATATTTCTCTTGATAATTGTTTCGGCCAATTTCTTTGCTCTATCAGATAGTACTGCAGTGTTTATTGAAGGGACAAGTCTAACAACTTCCATTGCTTCGTTAAGTTCATCTGCTGAGAATGTGTTAATTATATCACTATTTTCAAAGGAAGTAAATAGCTCGTCAACTGAAGTTTCCATTTCCGCTATAATAGATTCTGTCATTTTAGATGACCAGGCAAGAGGTTTTTTAATTTCTTGTCTAAACGGAAGCATCTGGATTATTCCAGTGATCCCTGAAGCATCTATCATTCTAAAGAATGGCCACAATACTTGCCATTGCTTGGGGTCTGTATATTTCTTCCGAAGAACCTTTACTGCATCAACTACCGTTTCATACGGTGAATTTTTAACTTGAATTTCTGCAATTGAAGCAATGATTTCTGCCAGACGAAGCCGTTCGATATTATTTTTTAGCGCTTCGACGATCAGTGGTTCTTGGATTGAATGTTTTTTATAGAATTTTGAAATTTTTTCTAGTGTTTCAAACTGATGTTCTATGTTAGATTCTGTTAGCACTTTGTCGAGCAGTTTAATAATTTGGTGCTTTGAATAAAGATCATCAAATTCTTTAAACTGCTCGAGAATAAATTGAGATAGGTTTGACTCGAAGTTTTGAGTTTCATACCCAAATAGCTTAATCTGGCCAGACTCGAGTAAAGTAAAATCTTCTGTGTTTTGTTTAACTATAGTTTCTTCTGAAATAACATCTTGTATCCACTTTTTATGAATACCATTTGCAGATTCAACTGTAATGTAGTTTGAGCCTCTGTCGAGAATTTTTACATCTTCTCCAGTAGCTTGGTCTTTTACAATTTCTCCTATCAAAAGAATTTCATTATCTAAATATCGTTCTCTTAGAGTCTTAGCCATATTATCCATCAATTAAAGTGTGTAACATATTATTATTTAATTGAAAATTAATTATCAATAATCTGAGAAGATCTTAGATATGCTGCTAAGTCTTTTGTTTGTCCGACGAATACCGTATTATTGTTAATTGTTGTTGCTTCTTGTCCCGCCGATCCGGGTACATTAAGTTTTGGTTTGTGCGCTACTTCTACATTAAGCAATTCTACATTGGTTTCAACTAATGTCTTCATCAGAGTAGACATAACTTCAAAGTCTCTAGATTTTTCTGTGGAGTTTGCTATAATATTAAGATCAGACATGGCTGTCATACCACGTTCGATAATCTTTACTAGGTTACTTTTTACATACTCTCTTTGCGATTCTAGACTCGTAATTTCCGCAGCTACCGCAGTAGCTTTTATTTCTGCAACAGAACTATTTGGATTTACTTCTTGAAGTTCTACATCGAAGATAGAACTTAATGCTGAATTCATTTTTGGTGTAGTCATAATGTAGGATCCCCGACTTTGGGCATAATAGTAACCCAATTCTCGTCAATTGAATATATATCGTCTTTATTAGCCTCAAAAGGGTTAACAACTGCCGTATATTTAATATTATTGGCACTAACATTGACTTGCTTAATAACCTGTGCATTAGCACTAGAATCAAAATGGTTTTCTAAGTCAATAGAATTTAGAATAGGACCATAATAGTACGTCTTCATAGAGAAGGAATACGTAGTGATTATAGTTCGAGTAGTTTCAAATGAGCCATCAAATTGATCATCCGTAGATACAGAATTCAGCATCATTGGAATATCCTGAATTAATACTGGTTCTTCTAACATTTTGATGGACAAATTCATATCTGGGGCGAAGAACGGAAGAATCTGTTCCATAATTTGAAGATTATCTTCAACTGTCTTAGTGTATGAATACAGATTAAACGAAACCACATACGGTACCGGAGCATAATAATAAACTGTGTGATCAGGTGTAGAAGTAACAATCTTCTGCATTTTGTTTAATTGTCGAGATTGATCATAAGTAATGCCAGTAAGTTCTGCAGAGAGCCGTGGAAGAACTAACATTGTATCTTCATTTAGGCCCGGATCCTGCATAAGTCTGACTAAGAACTTTTCTTTTGATAAGAAAGAAATAGGCACATTAATAATTTTCTTGGTTACTCCGTCGACATCTTTTGTTCTAAGAAATATATTAGAAAAGAGGCCACAGAATGCAATAACTAAGTTACGAGTTGTGCCATGGTAGAACGGTACGCTGGTTATCATGATTAGGCTCCCTTAAATGGATTCTTTTCATCAAAGTCCATAATTTTTATGAATTCTGCTTTAATTGCATCATTATCGCCAAAACCGCGCATATCGTCGTAGTCCTTAGACACAGAGTAGTCTTCAAGTAAAGTATAACCCCCAGTTTCAAGTTCAAATGCACCCGAGCCATCTTCAAGTTGAATACACATATCTAATCTATTCAAGTTAGCACCAAAGTATTCATCAACATCGGTATGACCAGTATCAAATTTTTCATTGTTAAATTGTATTAGTTCTGCACGGAGTGTCCATACAAATTTCTTGGATAACTGATAATAACCTGGCTCTTCGTCTTCAACAAATACTATCTGAAATAAAGATTTGGAAAACGGAAGATAAATTAAGTCACCTTCATTCGGTCTCCATACTACTTTAAGATCTCTAGTTGGAGGCACAATGGGTACAACTACTTCTTCATATCGTTTGCGGGATACAATAAATGACATTGTATCTCTAATCTCCATACCAAATTTAGATAAGATTTCCGACTGACCCCCAGGCCCTTGAAAATCGAGAATATACATTTCTATTGTTGCATATGAATCAAAAGAAGAGAGTACATCTTCTCCAAAAATCTTATCAAATTTATTAATAGTGCGCGGAATATAAACCAGATCTAAACCAGCAATCTGAATTGACTCTATCGTCATCTTCTCGACTAGATTTTGCTCAGAGACGACTCCGGTTTGCGCGGTAAAATATGGATTAGTTGCCATTCTGTAATTTCTTGTATTCTTGATACACTGTGTTGTATTGAGCTTTACAAGATTCTAAAAGTATAATTAATTTTTCTGCTCGGGCAGCTTCCCTGATAAGAAATTCTGCATCGGCTCTATAAAGCTCTTTTCCTGTTGCTGCTGTGCAGGTAGATTCAGGGGCGGCACTACTGGGCACGTTTGTGACACTTGGACGCTCGGGGCGGTTGCGCAACTCACGAGTAATAACAGCAACGGTAGCATTAAGACTTTTATTTTTTTCATTTAGTAACCTCATTTGAGTTTCTGACTCTTTTTTCATGACAAGAGCAGCCAGATTAGATTTGATCTTTAAATCTGCTATAACAGCATTTCTTTCTGCTTCAACCGCGTCCCATTTTACCTGAACTGATGCGGCACCTTGATCATAGATATGATCATACACCATAAATCCAAGACCCATAACGAAAGCTATTGCAGCTGCTATAAGTGCAAGGCGTACATACAGTGTACTAAACAATGGCATTTTCACTCACAATCAAATCTGGTGTTTTACACAAAATATGTTCTGCATTACGACGCTTAGTTAGGCCAGGTAATGCGATCATTCGACCAGCAACTCTAGCTTTATTCCATCTTGGAATTTGATCACAAGCACCGATAATATCTCCAGCTTGTAATTTTCTAGCTAATGTCGATTGACTGGTATCGCATACAGGTTTTGGTCCGATGTTGTAAACCATGTCTGCAAATGCAACCATTTGATTTGCAGACAGATCAATTTTCTTAGTACAATTTTCAACTGCAACAACTGCATTCAGCATATCTTTATCTAATCTAACTTTACATTCTTCCAGAGAATATTTATGTCCTTTGACAACATTGGACGTAGATCCATAACACACCGTAAGAATCCCCGGTGGATCATAATATGCATATTGTCTAAGTCCTTCAAATGGAGCTGCAAGAGCTGTTGCAAGAACTAATACTATAGCTCGTTTTTTGTTTTTGTTAGCAGGGGTAGTCATTATGAACCTAGGTCTGGATCTTTTGGTTGTACTAATAATCTGGCCCACACAGCACATGCGACACAAATAAAACTTACTATGGCAAAAACGTTCCGCGGTAATGCGTCTACAAATAAAGGTAAAATAACCTCGGCGCCAGAAAACACACTTGCTGCTACTGCCCATCTAATTGACCAAGATTTCTTAAGGATTTTTTTGTGGTCTTGTAATAATTTTGGACGTATCATTATGTACCTATTTTCTTATTGTTAATGTCTAACATACTACGAGAGAAATCCGATAGGTAATTCCATATAATTGTCTCTAATTTCTTGTTCCGCGGCCTCAATCTCTGCAACACCTTGTTGCATTAGCGAAGAAGCATCAATCGTAACACCACCGAGTAATTGGATTCCCTGGTATTTAGAAGTGTTAGTTGCCCACTGAACTTTAATCTTGGCCGTAACCAATTTTTTAAGCATGCGGTCGTTATATACAGTTACAAATTCTTCGGGATCAAGAATTCTATAGCATTCAAAAATCAAAAAATCACCCGGATTAGCTAATGACCAATCCAGATCTAGAAATACTCTACCCATTTTTCTATTAAACCGAATCGTATCTATTGGCCGAAGAACTTGATCTATGAGACTGATGTGTTCCATTAGCTGTTCAAAATAGATCATAGAAGATGAACTAAGATTTTGAAAAGTCGACATTATAACTTGATACTTTGGATCAAAAATAAAGTTGGAAGAATTTGTAGCCATGAACCAAGGAATAGCTCTGATGATGCCTGTGACCATATCAGAGATTGGTACTGAGCCGGATTCTATATCACCTTGAACTGATGATACAAAAGTGCTTACAGCGCCAGAAGTTTGACCAGTAAGCACATCACCAACAGTTAAAGTCTGTCCTGGTTTACCGGAAACAGAATTAATTGCTCGGCAATGAAGAGTGTTACCAATGATAGATAATATAATGAAATATGTACCATCAGATTTAGTTACAACTTCACCCGGAAGAAAACCAATCGCTGAATCAACAACTACAGTAGTTGGTGTAATTTGGTGTTTTAGATAGATGCGCTCTGTGCCATCATAGTGAAAATCTTGAAAGAATTGAAGCGCTTCGTCGACTCGATCTTCTACTTGAGTCATATCGACTTCGATTGAGATTACAGGTTTTCCCAGTTTTCGAAGAGCATATTCTATTAGATCTGCTCGTGATGATATTGTCATTTATGCGGTCCTTGGCCAAAAATCTTGCATCTGTACTTTTTCGAAAGTACTTTCTGAATTTCTAACTGATATTCCCGTGATCATATTAGAGAATTGAGAAGGCCCCTTGGAAGAAGTACCAGAAGAATTTGAGTTGTTTGAATTATTTATTATTATTGGTTGCGAACTCTTTTGTTCTTTTTCTGCTGTGATTTGTTCTTTTTGTTCTACATTCTTTTTTACGGCAGAAATAATTTGATTTTTAGTTGGAGCTACTTGTTTTTTAGTTGTCTTTGTTGGGGTAGTTTTAGAACTAGTTGGGTTTGAAGTAACTTGTGATGTATCTGGGCCAAATTTGTCAAACAACCAAGAACCAATCTTGTTAGATCCATCTTCATTCGTTAGAAGTTTGTCAGTGATTAAAGTTCCTAATCCATACCCAGCAGCGCCGGCAGCTGCCACAGCGGCAGCAGGTAGAGCAAATCTACTCAGGGCGGAACCAGCAATCTTTGTTCCGGCAGAACCCAGCGTTGACAATGCCTTCGAACCAAGAGAACCTGCAGATTTTAGCACAGTAGAACCTGCTCTGGCTGCTTTGGATGTAGTACCCATTACTTTTTGAGTAGCTGTTTTTATGCCTTCTTTTATGGCTGGAGTTCTAGTAACTATCCCATCTTTAACTTTGGAGCCAAATTTTACCAATCCATCTTTAGCTTTAGTTACTCCCGTTTTAGCGGTATTGTAAACGCCGGTTGTTTTTGCCGAATCTATAACTGCTTTGCCGCCTCTTAGTGCTAAACCTCCGAGTTTTTTGGCACCTTTTAGCGCTAATCTTCCTGTAGCTTTTGCTCCTTTTGATACGAGATCTGTTGCTTTATCAGTGATTACCTGCTTTAGTGATCTATGGGGTTGCGCTTCTACTTGTCTGGGATCAAGTTTATCCGCTGGAAGTTCTTTTTCTTTGATTTCTTGGTTATTTTCTTTTGCTTCTACTTCATCTTTGGCCCGTTCTACTTCACCATTTTTTAGAATCTTATTTGTTTCTTTTACTTCTTCTACAATATCTTTTAAACTGCTTAGTATAGAGTCAAACCCCTTTTTAGTTTCTTGTTTTGGAACTACTTCGGATTTTGGAACTACTTCAGAGTTAGTTTCTTGTTTTGGAACTACTTCAGAGTTAGTTTCTTGTTTTGGAACTACTTCGGATTTTGGAACTACTTCAGAGTTAGTTTCTTGTTTTGGAACTACTTCAGAGTTAGTTTCTTGTTTTGGAACTACTTCGGATTTTGGAACTACTTCGGATTTTGGAACTACTTCAGAGTTAGTTTCTTCTGCTTTACTTATTAAAGCCGAGAGTTTCAAATTAGTTTCTTGTGTATTTTTATCTATGTTTGCAAGTTTTTGTACTACTTCCGAATTATCTGCAACAGGATCCGATATATTTTTTGGGGGCTGATTTACTGCTGTACGATTAGTTTGAGCAACTTTTGCAGATTGTTTATCAATTACTTTTTTATATTCTTGAAATTCTTTTGAATATCGTTTATACAGTTCATTATTTTCTAAATCTGACTTAGACTGAATTTTAACGTCTTTATCTAGTTGTGTTAATATACTAACTATTTTCTTTTGTACATCTTCCTTCGCTGCATCTTTACCTAAGTCTTCTTGTACTTTGGATGTAAAAGCATCATTCTTTGTGTTTACTGTATTGTGCGCATAAAGCTCTGTGAATGATGCTTTAATTCTTTCGTTGTGTTTCTTGTCTGCACGAGCTTTAATAGAATCTGCTAATGCTTGGCCCAGAACCGGTGATCTGTTAGTAAGTTCAGTGACCATCTCATCCAGCATAGCATTCTTAAACTCTCCCCCAAGGTCTTTGATAAAACTTGTGGTTCTACCAAAAACACTTTTAGCTTTATTTTTGAGGGATTCTTTGAACATAAGAATAATTATGTCGTTTTATAAAACTGACTAGACATTTCAACGAATCGCATATTATCAATGTAGCTGATAATTTATTTTAATACGGGTACACCGTTAATAACGGTAAAAGACAGTGCGTTGACGCTCGCCACCAAATATGCTCGGGCTTCAGCATCGGTTGTTGGCTCGGATGTTGGCGCTGGCGGCGATGCCGATGATTCAAACAGCTTGGTAAAAAAAGCATTCACCGCTGTGATAAGCCACTGAATAAATTTCACACCACCCCCTTTTGATTGAATATCCGCCAGCACATCACCTGCGTTGGTGTATGTCGCAATGCCTGTGACCTCGTTCCATCCGCCATCTGGCATTTGCTCATAGACGCCGATCTTGTAAAACGCACCCATGGGGGTTTGCCAATCAAAAGCGCCGACTGCAAATGTCCGGCCCTGTACGGTTACTTTGGGTGCGTTGGGTTGTAGTGGATAACTCATGCCAATATCTCCATAGAGCGACCTGTATCAATTAGGCCAGCCGCTTCCATTGCTTGCAGCCCGCCAACGGTATAGGGATCGTCAAGGTTAATTTCAGAAGCCAGTTTGAATTTATCTAGCCAGATTTCAACCTGCACGGTCGTCTTGGCTGCTGTGTAGATACCCGCCAACTCCGCATCGGTAAAGCGGTTCATATACTCCAGCTTGGTGAGAATGCGCGGCCCCGGTGGCTCAATGGGCGTAGCTTCTACCGGGATACTGTATGGAACCATGACCCACGCTACCCCTGTGAAATTGGGGTAAGGTTGCCCGACTGTTTTAGCACCATGCTCAGGAGGCACCAGCGGGGTCACGCGGTCTGCAATGGCGGTATCGGACAGCCAGCCGTAAGAGTCGTATGAATTCATTATTTCACCTTGATATAAAAGTCAGCGTTGGAGGCTGATGAATTATTTGTAGCGTTCCCCGTCACCATTGACGCAGGCATGTACATTTCTGCTGTGTTTTCTACGAATGTTTTAGCTATAGCGCTACCTGAATTGGGAACCAGGTATAGCCCGTTCATGTAAGAAACTGAGTCGACTGTACCACCGATTAACGACTTGTCTCCTACTATTGCCCAATCGATCAGGTTGGTAGACACCGCCCAGCCGTAGTTGAAATAAACAAAGAACCGGCCGTTAGTGAAACTCGGCACGTGACCAGTTACCACTGTATTGACGCCTGGCGACACTAGAGTTTTGGTAGTCCATGTTGCACCGTGATCCTGCGATAGCAACATATATGAATAAATACTACCAAGGTTGGTTATAAGTACTCGTCCTGCGCCATCTGAGATGATCATCATCGTGCCCGGGCCACCGTAATAAGACATCTTCGGCAAATTCTGTGTTGTCCATGTAATACCGTCTGTAGAGACAGCAACCTGGCCGAGATTACTAGTAGTCCCAATGAATTTACTACCAGTCCAGGTGACGTGGTATATTTCCGTTACGCCGACTTCTCGGCTTACCCAGGTAGCGCCATGGTCATCGGAGGTATAAACAGTTGCCGTACTACGTGCGTAGCACAATCTGCCTGATACACCCAGTGTTGGGGCATAAGTCAAGCAAGTTTGCGGGAAAGTTGCTGATACAGCCGACCCCCCCGAAGAAGTATTCCACGTCACACCGTCCGGCGAATATAGCGGCAATCCGTTGCCATTAACAGCAATAAAGTTAGTACCATCGTGCAATAACGCTCGTACGTCCACGGATGGTGTAGTTCTCAGGGTGTAATTAATACCATCTGGTGTTGTTTGAATTGCATTTACGCCTGCTGCTGCTGACAGCGCCCACAATGTGCCGTTATTAGCGACAGCGCCTGATGAAGGTACCGATGAAGGTAGCGCGGGCCTGACGCGGTCTGTGCCAATAAATGTGCCTATATCCGGCAGTTGCGCGGCCAATAAGGGGTAGAGCGACCGCGACACCTTGCTGCCATCGCAACGCTTCCATGCTGGATCAGTAAGTGTGAATGGTGCTTGAATAATAGAGCCAACAGGCATACTGCCACCTGCACCTGTGAACTGGGAAAGTGTTGACATTAAATAAGCCTCCAAGATGAATTCAAGAATCGTAGTGTGACCGTAGCAAATGCATTATCCAGCGTCATATCTTCTGTCAGCCCCATGATGGTCTGCCCATTGCGTGCAACTACATTGGTAGCCAATGCGTTGTCTGGCGTGATGGCTACCGTGGCGCCACTTGCCGGGGTAGCAGGCAGAGTAAGAGTGGTAGCTGCGACGTTGGTCAGGATGTAGTGATTGCCCGCTGTGGCGGTTTGTGTGGTGGCAGTTACTGTAATAACTGCGGTTGCCCCAACAGATGTCCAACTTGGCGCCGCGCCAGAGCCCTGTGAGGTAATAACTTGGCCGCTCGCACCTGCAGAACCACCAAGAGTTATCTCAGTTATATTTACTAATTTTCTACTGTCATCGATAACAGTAGTACCCTGTACTTGAATAGACATCTTCGCTCCTCCTTAGAACTCGTCTTGTGGATGTTTTATTTATTTAATGAGGTTTTCCAGCGTGGCAATTCTTTTATTTAACTCTTTATTTGCTTCAACTAGATATGCAATAATTGCATGATAATTAACACTTTTAATTCCCGATGTACTGGTGGCGACAATAAATGGAAGAATTTGTTCTATATCTTGAGCAATCACCCCTGCGGATTTTTGACCACTATCTTTCCATGTAAACTCAACCCCAGAAATAGATGCCACAGTTTCTGTTGCGTTTCTTATTGTTGTCACATTGTCTTTTAAGTTCTTGTCGGATAATGAATTAAATGATGTAGCGTTTAAAGCACCAGAAGATGGATTGTAATATAATTTTGTGCTAGATGTATATACAGTGGTTGGAACTCCGGCCGTAGTCTTAGACCACAATGGAAAGTAACTAGCATTTGTAGCAAGATCTTCTGTGATTGATGCACCCTCGGAAATTGCATCCCACGAAGTTGCGGTGCCATTAGTTGTCAGGTATTTTCCAGAATTTGCTGACTGAGTTGGCAACACTTTATTTTCTGCGAGGCTAGTAATCCAAGTTGGGTTTGCATATGAACCACTCAATGACGCCTTGCTAACTAAATCATCATTTATAGACTTAAAATTGCCATCGATTTCCGCATTTGTAAGCGGGGATCCCTTAGCAGAAGTACTTCCGGGTACTGCTGCATTTGTAGAAACTCTATATATTAGATTAGCCATTGATGATTATGTCCTTTGCGAAATTTAGCGAAATTTATAAACCGGATTAGATGTTTCAATGAATCTACCTTTGGTATTTCTACTTTAGTTTTGATGACTCTCAGCGTCTATAATTAATGTTTATATGAATTATTTAATGTAAGTTATTTATTACTGCAACTAACTGTTGTAGTAAGTTTTTAACCTGTTTAATTTCTTTGGATAATACATCAATGCTGTTATCTGTCTTTGTTTGATGTTGTTCCAAAGATTTTATATTTTTATCTAGAGTTTCTGAGTGCATTTTTTGTTGCTTAGCTACTGCTAGTTGTGACTTATTGTCAACGACTAGCGCGCCATATCGGTCTCTATATACACCTTCTATTGCTGTCCCATTTTGATCAACAACCTGTATCATGTTGCAAGTGTAATTACGTTATATCCTCTGATACGAGGAACAACTGACTGACTTGTAGACTTCATAACAATTTTAAGGTCATATACATCAAAGTTTGGAAGATTATTGAGATAGAAAGTATAGTCAAAATACTCATCAATCTTCGTAGATTTATTTCTTGTAATATCACAATTCATAATAGTCCACGGTAGCGAACTATGGTTTACTCCAACTGTAGACAAAGATGTTCTAAAATAGACATCAAAGCCGCTGACAAACCCACTATATGCAGTGACCGAAACACGAACACCTGCAGAAACTGCAGCCAAAATAAACGGTTTTGTTATATAGCGACTAAGTGCGGTGCCATGGGTTGGAAGTAGTTCTGTATTAAATGGTGTCAGTAAAGCTTGTACTCCAGCTATGCTGGTAATTGTGCCTGTACCTGTAATAGTAACATTTGGGATAGCAATGTATCCAGAACCAGGTTCAACGACTGTGACTGCAGTCACAGCACCACCGCTTACTGTAGCCGTAGCTGTAGCCTGTACACCATCGGGTAAATCTGGGGCGCTAATAGTTACGGTTGCAGTCACATAACCTGCGCCAGGGTTAGTAATATCTAATGAGCCGGGTACTGTACCGGTGACGGATCCAGATCCTTCAGTTGCAGACATATTTTCAATTGGTGTCTGGTTATTAATCAGGTAACCCATTGTAGCTAAACGAGGGTGTTCTGATAAGTTAATTAACGGTGACGTGTTTGGATTTGATGTACGCAATTCCATGTTAACTTCAAGCGGGTTCTGACCTGCCAAAAATGTCTGTTTGTTAGTATCTGATACCAACATTGTTGCCTTAGAGGGATTATAACTCTTAGTTATATCAAGATATTCATCAGGTAATACATTATAATTTCGATCTGTAGAGTGGATTCTAGTAGTCAGAGAAGAACCTGGGGGTGTCTTTGTCGCTGCAAGTACTCGAGAAACATTAGTAATTCTGTTAGTAGCAACAAAAATTACCGTTTCACTTATAACACTAAGTTGCGCACCAGAACCGGTTGTATCTGTAATAGAATATGTAGGTGCTGCAATGTATCCACTACCTGCTTCTGTGATTTCTACACCAGTAATTATTCCAGTTTCAACTATAAGTGTTGCAGTTGCAGTAACACCAGAAGATGGTGATTCAAACGTGATTATTGGTGCAGAGTAGTTTGATCCCCCAGATGTGATTTGAATATCATTTACAATGCCGCCAGTTTGAAGTGTTCCTGTTGAAGTAGCAGGAGTAGTTACTTGAAAAGTAACAATATATGGCGAAATAACAGTAACTTGAAAATTTCCCGTTAATTCAGCAGCAGAGATGCCGCGCATTACTCCTCCAGAACCAACATGAATTCCAATATAATCACCAGAACGTAAGCCGTGTTGAAATGTTAAATTAGCAGTAACAGTTGTTTGTCCAGTTTTCACACCAAAAGAACTACCATACACAAGCATATTTTTGGGCACAGTATCAAATGTGACTATTGCGGGTGTTGTACTAAAAACCGCTTTATGAAGTGTGAACTTTATATCTTCGGTTTGATTTGCAGTCCAAGTCTTGTTGTTTTCAGATTGGAATAAAGTTCCAATAAAAGGTTGATCAAAAATCTTGAGTCCGGTTTCAACTGAAACATCACCCAATTTGCTAGTCCATATTCTATATTGATTACTATTAGATAATACTACAAAACAATATTCACCGTTTTCCGCAAGAGGTATTGGGTATGGGAATATAAATGTTGTTGGTGTCTCTGATGTAGATGACAAGTTAACTTGGCTTGGGGCCAGAACAACTCGGGCAAATGGATCTGCCAGTAATGGTCCAGGATATCCATTGATTAACTGTCTAATTTCTACTATTACTGGCAGACTGTCGTCTTTAGTTGCAAAAAACAAATCAAGCTTAGTGATACTACAGCCCCCCACAACACCATAAGTAAAGAATGATTGCGCCAGGGGATCACCGAGAGCTCCAACAACATTAACTTCCGTTACATTAACAACATCATCAACTACGGTTTCAGAAACCGTATTAACTACGGTAATTGTTTCCTGAGTTGTTCTCTCTATTCTTGTAGACAAGAATGTTGCTTCGGCCCCACTAGTCGTAGATCCCAGTTCTACTTCTGGTGTGAATACAGGTGAGTCTTGAAATTTTACTCTATGAGAACCAGTGGAATATGTGAAAGCTGGGATAATAATAGTTCCAGTCAAACTGCCGATATCGTCTGTGATTAGTGGTTCGGCTGGTATTCCATTAGCGCCTGCAAACATACCAGGCACGTTTACATCGTCCCAGAATGCCCATAATCTTGTCTTTGGCCGTGCTTCCGAAAGATTAAAAGTAATCGTTTCACCATGCATGAAGAACCCACTAGTAGGTGCTGCAATAATTGAATCTAACCCATTAATTGCTCCGCTTCCTACCGTCTTGGTAGCTACCTCGCTGAGATCGCTTCTAGGTTCGATTTCACCGAGGTCATTAATATCAATTGATTTTGTTGCCATTTGTTGTACTCAGTAATTATTTAAATAAATTAACCATTAATGGCATGCCATTCGATTGCAAAAGAGTTAAACCCTGCGCCGGTACCGGGAAGCCCATAAGACTCCAGTGTTGTAATTTCCTCATCGGTCATAGGAGCATATACAAATTCGACTCCAGGAGGAGGCTCCCAAGCCCATGGTCTTGGAACTTCAACTGTAGTATTTATTACATTTTGTACATGATTTGTTATAACATTTGTCACATAATTATATACAGGGGGCAAAACAATGACATCAGTATATGTCTGAGACGAAGGCATCAAGTCAAGCCGGCCGACCCATGATATTGCCATTAGGGGGTTAACATTCATCGTCTGAGTTGATTGATTTTGTTGAGCAAATATAGATTCAGTATATGGTAATGAAATATATCCACCAACTACACTGGTGTTAGGGCTTCCAGATACGGTTTGAGAATGAAGAGTTCCACTATTAGACACAATAGTTAATTTAGATTCAGTGAATTCAACCGCAGGTGTAATCTCCCCATTAGTATAAGTAACACTAAAACCTGCTTGCCTATAATCTGCTACTTGTGTGGTGTCACTAAAATTTTCAAATAAATATCCACTCTTATAGCGAGTAAGACCCGTTGCTGCATCTAAAATTGTTGTATTCAATAACGAAGATTCTTCTGCTGTTATAAGTGAAAAAGATTCTAAGTTTGCTATTCTCGATTCAATCTTAGCAATATCCGTCATTTTATATGCTTTGGTAGCAATAGGATTAATGACAACATCATTCATATTTGATGTATATGGATATAGATAGATAGTGCAAATAGGAATAGTTTCTTCAGACACTCTTGGGGGTGTCGGAGTTTCAGACGGTATACCAGTTACCACGACCACGGCGCCAGATTTATTAATGATAACTGTATCACTCCGACCAAGATATGTTTGTACCGAAGTTACTATGCGCGAAAGAGGAGAAGGTGCATCTATAAGTTGAGATGTACCAGATCCATATAGCCCATCATCGCCAACTCTTGGTCTAAAATCTAGACAATTTCTAAGATCAAAAATTTCACCGGTACTTGAAACATACGGTTGAATATTTGTGTAATATGAAGTTAAGCCAGAAGTTTCATATGAATCAACAGAGAAATAATCGCCAGAACCACTATGATTAAAATAACTATATGTAACGGTCAAAGACCCAGTAGGTAATGTTCCCGACAATGATAAACCGCCCCTGACATATGCATAATCTCGTTGTCCATTGTCTAATAAGAACCGATTTGTAACATCACCATCAATTGTAGAAACAACTGATATTAGTTTGTATATATCAGCTTTAATTAACTGAATAGATAATGCTGGAGTAATGCCCGTTTCTGAGAATGTAGCTACAAGTGTTTTCTGTCGAGGAATTTGGTTTATTTTTGTACAAACGCAAATAATCTTCATACCAACAGCAGAGCCAGAAACAGTAACAGACAATCCATCGGGCGCAAGTGTAGCAAGCGAATTATCAATAATCCCCGTTGACGAAGTTATAGTAAATGTACTTAATTCAATTGGGTCTATTGTCATTCCAGACACACTAGCAGAACCCCCAACAACATCAAGCGTTCTAACTACTTTATAAGTTATGTCGGATGAATTAGACGTCGGTTTAACACGGTATACATTAGATAAAGGGAGAGGAATAATTGCCGCAGTTGATTTAAGAGAACCAAATGGTGAAATTGACTGAATTATGGATGATGCAGTACTTGTTGCTCCAACGATACCGTCACCAACCACAGGTAAATTAATTGCAGGATCACTTCTTAGTAAATATAAACTTGAAGTAGATCTTTCCCACTTTCCAACGACACCTGATCTAAGTGAACCAAAAGCTACAACTTCACCAAGAGTAAAATCTGCCCCAGATACAGTTGCCAGGGCTTTATGTAGAACCGAAGCAGAACCAAGGGCAAATTTTATACCCCCTACTTCGTTAAATGAGCTAACGGTTACATTACTAATATAAATTTTAAATACTGCATTAGTAGTTGTGGTGTTAGGCTCTGCATATTCGACTGCCGTCACTACAGCAGTTCCGATTTGGCTTGCGCCAATATTAGAAGGAACTGCATCCCATAGTGTTATTTCTTCTCTTACTTTGTAAGCAGGAACACCAACAAGATCGGTGACATAGATGTATTGGCCATAATTCACGACCATAGACACATCTGGTTTTTCTGTAATATGAGTAGATGTTCTTGCTTTATCTATAGCAATAGTAGAAGGGGCTATTGTTTCAACTTCAAACCCTTTAATATAAGCTTTGCCCGGAGAAACAACAACTGCTAATTTCTCAATATCCCCTATTGGGGCTGGATATACGCCGCGGTTATATGTTGTTCTTAAGTGTTCTTTGATTGTTGTTGTATAACCAGACGCCACATAGTCACCAGATTCATCATATGTCCTGCGCGCCAGGGATTTTTCTAATTCATTATATTTTGGGTACCTAGAGTGTTCTTCGAGAACGCCTTCGTTAAATCTCATCAACTCAACATAATCTTCGGTTGGTGTAGTTGAGAGAGGAAGTGTAGACAAAGTTAAATCAATTTTAATTCTATCTGCTCCGGGTGCTGCATAATTATATGATCCAGAAGCAGGATCTAATAAACGTGTATCAGTTGTGTAATCTACAACACTTTCTGTAATCTTAAGAAGTACTCGTGCCGAGGGTGTTTGTGAAAACTTACTTATTACTGCTGCTTGATATTCTACTTCTACGAAAGACCCATTTATATAATACACCCCATGATTAATAAATGCAATAGACCCAAATCCGGTAGCTGCAGTCACCAAGGCAAGAGCACGGATTGATGGATTCGTTTTAACATAAAGCTCTTCGCCATCAACGAATTGATTAGATGCCGAGCCCCCACTACCAACCGTATATACAATGTAAATTATGTCGGGGTCGGTTTCAGTAGCAGGAACGGTTAATTGTACTACAGCTTCAACACCAGAAACACTACCAACCAAAGTAGTATTATTAAAATTACTCACTGTAATTGGCAATGAATTAAATGTCGGTTGAATTTTCACATAAGATGAATTTAAATCTGCGCGAGTATTTCCAGGAATAACTACGGACCCATGTTTGAATATATGATCACCAAATTTTTCAATTTGATTTCTTAAAATAGTTTGTAACTGAGTCAGCTCACGTGCTTGAACTGCAAATCCAGGCTTGAATAATATCTGATGATAATTATCAGCAGAATCAAAATCATCATAATAAGGAGATGTAGATAATGGGGTAGTCATATTTTAAAAATTAATAAATGTCTTAATAATAAGGCCTTGTTCTGGACTAAATGAAAAATGATTTTCATCCGAAACATATAACAAACTTCCCGAGTATTTGTTCAGAATAGGCGAACTTAATACCGATTTAACCAAGTAGGTTCTGGAAGTTTCTGTTTCTGCATATAACATTCCAATTGGGTTAG
>Ga0210011_1002093_pt1 | contig 16971 bp, 15 predicted proteins | sample CryGeymeta201502_FD_183972 | JGI IMG/M metagenome (GOLD analysis project Ga0210011, IMG submission 183972) | Groundwater microbial communities from Crystal Geyser aquifers in Utah, USA - Crystal Geyser metaG 2015-02 (SPAdes) (version 2) | ecosystem: Environmental > Aquatic > Deep subsurface >...
TTTTGATCGATTCAAAAAATAGATAATTTGTGTTTTATTGAGTTTGACAGGGATTATTTAGAGCATGTTTGTTTGGCAAGCGGCCAAAGATGGGTATAATTTCTAACACATCAGATTTTAACATGCCAAATTCCTGGTTATTCGTTTTTCATCGAAGATAGCCAAAAGCATATCACATCACATCGAATTACCTCATAACTATTCTTAAAGCATTGATTGGGGTAATTGTTCCAATAAATATTGAGTGCGTTTAGATGGGACAGCCCTGATGCAAATTCGTAGCTTAAACTCGAGAATGTCGTGCAATTTCGAACTTGAGCTTACACCACTTCACTGCCTGCGTAGTTGCTCTGCAACTTCAATCGTCACACGTGCAACCTCAAATATCTCTTGAATCATAAGATCATATCCGCTGTATGCGATGATGCGCGTGGTGCAAGATTAGCTAAAAATATACTCAAGCCCCTGTTTCCATGGAAGAACCAAAATATCATCAAATCGTTTTGCATACGGATCATTTGATAGACATAAAGCTTCAGCACCAGCAAACTCATGTTTTAACAACCCCAAAGCCTTGAGCATAGGTTTCATAACCTCTCCTGTACTCTTAATTTCAATCAACAGGGTCGCTTGGCCGGGGCGCTCAATCACAAGATCAATTTCCAAATCAGTAACTGTTCGCACATACGAAAATTGGTACTCTTTTTTATAATAAGAAGCTAATCGCATGCATTCATTGATGATAAAATGCTCAAATGCATGACCATAAGCAGACGTGCTGGGCAGAAGGGGAATGTCTAAATGACGTGCCAATGCTCTGACAATCCCTGTATCAAAAAAATAAAATTTTGGCTTTTGATGAACACGTTTTCGTAAAGAACCATGATAAGGTTCAAGCATATAGCCTATTAACGTATCTTCCAAGAGAGAAAACCAAGCCTTAACGGTTTTATCATCCGCATGAATATCACGAGCCAAATTCGCATAATTGATGATTTGACCATTACATTGCGCAGCTACTTCGAGAAATCGTCTGAACGGCATTAAATCACGAACAAATTGCTCAGCGGCTATTTCTTCTTTCAAATAAGTATGCGCATAAGACATTAAAAATGTTTTTTTATCATCAATATCTTCGCAATCCAATATTTCAGGTAAGGTTCCCCAGTGCAGCGCGTGATCTAAATTAAATCGATCACCTAATTCAACGAACGATAGTGGATATAAATGATATACAAATGCTCTGCCGGCCAACAAATTAGCCCCATCACGTTTCAATTTTTTTGCGCTGGACCCGGACATGATAAAATATCTGTCCTTATCTTTCATGAGACGCTGAATAACATTTAATAGGGCAGGAATTTTTTGGATTTCATCGATGATGACATAGGGTTGTTTCGCTGGCAAAGATTTGACCATCTCATACAGTGTATTGGGGCGAAATTGTAATTGACGCTCCAAATCCTGATCCAGTAAATCAAAACAAAAGGCTCCCAGCGATCCATAAAATTGCTCTATCAGAGTACTCTTTCCAGTGTTGCGAGCGCCAAATAAAAAAACATGTCGCTGAATGGGTAATTGAAGTAACCGAGGTAACAGTGTCAAATAAAACTCCAACTTTAGTCATATCTACTTAATGTTACTCCATTTATGACCTGGTTCCAACTTCATTTCAGACAATATCGGAATGAATTCCAATAAAACCTTAATTTTTCGGAATTCATTCCGATATTTCTGGGTTGTAACATGTTTCATTGTCGATGCAATTGCTCTGCAACTTCAATCGTCACACGTGCAACCTCAAATATCTCTTGAATCGATATAGGGGTCGCCTTCCCACCCTCCAGTGCATCAAGAAAAGCGACCACACATGCCGCTTGCCTTTTGTCTTGCTGCATCAAATGAACCCTTGCAATCGACGAAAGTCATCCAACTGATGCACAAAACAACATTGAAAATTATGAATTTTGTCCGCTAAAATGAACATAAAGCCACTTAGTGACCATTCAAGTGAACAAAAAATCTAAAAAATGGCTCTTATGAAATTCAAGTGGGCGAGTAGGGTGGGTTAATTCAACCGCCACATTAAGTATACGCTTATACTATATTTACATAGCTTTTATGTAGACTTAAAAATTGATGTAAATGGACATCTATCCTATAATAATACGGTATAACTGCTTACTTATTGAGATGATGTGTAGATGAACAGGGAACAAGCTACTAAAGTACTTAGACAACTCGATAAAAAAGGCATCTATGTTTTTTCTCACCATGATCTACGCAAACTTTTCTCACAAGACGCTTATAAAGCCTTCAATGAAGGACTGAAACGTCTTGTGAAATCAGGGATGCTGCAGCATGTTTGCCGAAATATATATGTCAATGAAAACTCACGACAATTGGACAGTTATACCATCGAACGTATTGCCAAAACACTGCGACGAGGTGAGTATAATTATGTCAGTCTCGAATCCATGTTGTCAGAATACGGTGTCATTTCACAAATTCCCATGGATAGGATAACCATTATGACGACTGGTCGTAAAGGCGTCTATAACACCGCTTATGGCGTGATTGAGTTTACTCATACCAAGCGTGCTATAAAAGACATTCTCAAAAATACATCCAAAGTTAATGAGCGACCACTCCGAATAGCCTTGAAAGCAACCGCTTTGCGAGATCTGAAACGAGTTGGGCGTAATATAAATTTAATTAATCCGGAAGCACGACCATGATAAAACAAAGCGCCATCAATCAGGAAGATTTCAATACACTGGTAGAACTCGCCATGAAGGAAAAAGGCTATGCCCATATGCGCCCAGTTATCGAAAAAGAGCTACTACACTATGATTTGCTTTTTGTACTTGATAAGCAGGGATTATTAGATAACCTAACCTTCCAAGGTGGGACATCGCTTCGTTTATGTTATGGTTCTTCACGATTTAGTGAAGACCTTGATTTTGCAGGGGGAACTCATTTTACAACGACACAACTCATGGACATGAAAGCTTGTATTGAAAATTATATTGCATCTCGATATGGATTAGAGGTTTCAGTCAAAGAACCTCCAGAAATGTTACTTGAACAAAAATATCAAGACATCAAAGTGAATAAATGGCAAATTGCCATCACAACGTCCCCCTCTCGAAAAGACTTACCCAAGCAAAAAATTAAAATTGAAGTGTGTAACATCCCTGCATATACACGAGTACCTCAAGCCTTACATGCTAATTACGATTTTTTACCCGATGGTTACAGCGATGTCTTGATCATGACTGAAAATCTGAATGAAATTATGGCCGACAAATTAATCTCTTTGGTTAATACAACCCGGTATGTACGCCATCGGGATATTTGGGATTTACGTTGGTTGAAGCAACGCGGTGCTACCATGGATAAAAAATTCATTTTATCTAAAATTCAAGACTATAAGATCACGGATTATCTGGCAAAGCTTAATAACATGATGATGCGTATTGATGAAATCATTCATGGTGATCGCTTCTATCATGAACTGTCACGTTTTATTCCATTAGATGTGCAAGAAAGGACGTTAAAAAAGGAAAAATTTAAAGATTTTTTAATTTATGAAACAAAATTACTGTTATCTGAGTTAAAAACGTTGGTTGATGGTGAGGAAAAAGCTCATGAATTTCAGATGTAATTCAGGATGCTCGCTGCTATTTCAGGCTCATTATTCAACCTGAAAAACTTCCAGGTTGAAATATGCCTCACTGCCTGCGCAATTGCTCTGCAACTTCAATCGTCACACGTGCCACTTCAAATATCTCTTGGATAGGGATAGGTGTCGCCTTCCCACCCTCCATGGCATCAAGAAAAGCGGCCACACATGCCGCTTGCCCTTTGTCTTGCCGCAGCAAATTCATCTTAGAAAACCCAGGCCATCCAAACCCTTTCAATTTACGAAAATTATCCAACTGAAGCACACGCCCTGCCGCAAAAACTTCCACGCGCTCTTTTGCAAAACTCGCTGCACCATTTGCTAAATAATGAATCGTTCCAAACGAACCATCAGCAAAACCAAGCATAATCGCCGCTTTATCCTCGAGTACACTCACATGCGGATTATCCCCCATGCGTCGCGCTTGAACCGAAACAATCTCCGACCCCACGAAATAGCGCATTAAATCAATAAAATGACAGGCCTCACCAAGAATGCGCCCGCCACCAACGGCTAAATCTTGCGTCCAATGGTCTGCTGGAATAGCCCCTGCATTCATCACCATCATCAACGATTTAGGTTCTTTGATGGGCGCAAGCAATGCCTTCATTTTTTGTACATGCGGCGAGAATCGACGATTATACCCCACCATAAGATGCCGTTTTTTTTCAGCGGCTTCGGCCGAATAATAAGCTGCTTCAACCTCCGCCAAGTCTTCCAACGTCATCGCCAGGGGTTTTTCAACGAACACGTGTTTTCCTGCATGAAGCGCTTTTGCAGCCAACGATGCATGCGTATGATGGCGTGTGACAATCGCAACCGTATTAATAGCCTTATCTGCAAGCAAGGCCTCCACATCGGTTGAAGCTTTCAAAAATCCTGCTTTTTTGCCATGAATCACACCACTTACGCCACCGGAGCTTACAACGGTGTGAAGCTGTGCCTCTTTCGCTTTAAACGCCGGAATTAACACACGCGAAGCATAATTCCCGGCGCCAATAAACCCAAGCACCGGTTTTTCGGGATTAATCTTTTCATCGAGGTTTAAATGCACTTCACGACAATGTCGCGCCGCAGCATCACTCGGGTAGTGCAAAATAATACCCAATGCCGCACGTTCTCTGATTAAAACCTCGTAAGCCTTTTCTGCACTCTCAAATGCAAAGCGATGCGTCATCAGCGGTTTTACATTGAGCTGACCGCTCGCCATCATATCCAATACGGCTTCAAAATTACGTTGCTCTGTCCAACGAACAAAACCAATCGGATAATCAATCCCCTGTTCTTCGTACGTTGGCTCATAGCGCCCCGGGCCATAGGAGCACGAGACTTGAAAACTTAATTCTTTTTCATAAAAATCAGCTCGATTGAGTTCTAATCCAACAACCCCCACCAAGACAATACGCCCTCGTTTTCGACTCATCTGAGCGGCTTGCGTCACCGGATCGTTTGATTTGGTTGAAGCTGTAATCATCACCGCATCCACGCCATGACCTCGACTAAAGGCGAGCCCTGCACTGACTAGATCTTCCCCCTGTCCAGGATTACAGGTTTCAGCCCCAAACTGACGTGCTAAAGCAAGCTTACTTTCGTCAAAATCAATGGCCAATACACGACATCCGTGCGCTCTTAGTAACTGAACCGCTAACAGCCCTATTAACCCCACACCGGTGACCACAACCGCCTCACCCAAGGTTGGTGCTACCAATCGAATGCCTTGCAGGGCAATACTTGCAACCACCGTAAAGGCCGCCGACTCATCATCCACACCATCAGGAATTCGAGCGCACAAGCGCTTAGCTACGGTGACAACATCGGCATGCGGACCGTTTGAAACAACCCGATCACCTGCTTTAAATTCAGTGATTTCTTGAGAGACCGTAGAGACGATACCCACATTACAATACCCAAGCGGTAACGGTTGAGCTAATTTAGAGCGTACGGCATCCAGTGTTGAAAATAAACCGTCGGTTTTGACCTTATCAAAAACGGCTTTTACCTTTTCAGGTTGTTGACGCGCTTTTTGAAGATAAGAAGCTTTTCCAAAATCAACGAGCATACGCTCGGTTCCTGCTGAGATTAGTGTTGTACTTGTATTAATTAAAAGCTTCCCCTGACTAACTTGGGGCGCGGGGGCTTCTACCATCGTGGTATTGCCTTGCGTTAGATCTTGTAAAATTTGCTTCATGCATGGCCCTTTATTTAGTTCGATTCAAGCATAATGTCATCAAAATTTTTTTTATAATATCTCGATTAACTCGTTGGAAATATGCGTTTAAATAACGGAAAAAACAACCGAGAAGATGTCTTACCAAGATTTAATAGCAGCGTTTTTACTTCTCTCGTCCTTGATTCTGTTGCTAAAGAAAATCCATATGCAAATAACACTATAACAACAAAGACAATCATTCCATACAGTGCATGCTTAATATCTACTTCCCAATGAGATGCTAAACTTGCTTCTAATAATTTTAAAATAGGATAATGAATTAGATACAGTGTATAAGAGCAAGAAGAAATACGTGAAGATAGCTCAAAATAAACCTTTTTCTTACTCAAACATATATCATGTAACATAATATAAAGGAACACAGCAAAGCAAATCGCCGTTAAAGAATCTCGTACTTTTGCAGGCGCTATGTGTAAATGTGAGAGAACAGACTCACTCACTAATGCCAAAAAGAAAAACCCAAGACTTGCCTTTCTTGCTTGAATATTTACATAAAAAAATTTCATTGGTTTCATCAAGTAAATTAAAAATCCTAGCAACCAAAGCAAAAAATAAAACGACTTATCTGCCCCAATCAAACACAAAATAGAAATGGCTAAGCCAAGAAATATCACCATATTGCTTACGCCCTGGCGCCTCATAAACCCCATCACAAACAAAGGGAATAACAAATAATACCAAAACTCATTGGACAAACTCCATAGAGGCCCATTATCCGCATAAGTATCCGCAGTAATAGTCTGGAGAAACAACATATTTGAACAGAAACAAGTAAAATCAATTTTAGGATATACGTTATGCTTAAGAAGCATCACATAACCTAAATACGTAATCAACGCACTAAAAACAAGGGCAGGAACCAAAACAACATACAAACGCACCAAGCGATTAATAAGATAGCTATACCATGAAAAAGTATGTTGCTTGATTTCAAGATAAACATTTGATGCAATAAGAAAGCCACTTAAAACAAAAAAAACCATCACTGACTCAGCGCCAAATCCGCTAAAAAAATAGCACACCTTAACAAAAAGTGAAGGCGCATGAAGCTCATCATAAGCAAGAAACAAAGCACTCCGTAAGTGACCTAATAACACACTTAGCGCAGCAACGCCTCTGATAAAATCTAAGTGCTCTGACGCTCGTGTATTTCGTAAAACTTCCATTTAAACAATACTCCTGGAGTAGCCCCAATGGCACTAAGTTAAGGAAAAAACATTATATAAACATCTAGTTACTTGATGAACGCATCACCTTCGCAGATAATTAGATCCTCTAATAAATAATAAATGCAGAAGGATCCGCGTTGTGACTATTATAGGTCTTCGAAAATAAATAGATAGACTTTAAAAAAAATCGTGGTATACTAGTATTTTGTTTGAAAATTCGTTTTTGATCAAAAAACGATCGTTTATTACTCGGGGCCGTCTGCCTACTTTTAGAGTATAGCATCTTCCTCCCCAAATTTATCCTCAATATCTCTGTTTTGTTTAATAATTTTAGTACAGGTCTCATGGGTCACTTTGTTAAATGAAGTTTATGAATGTCGATAAACCCACATTGGCCACGACATGAATTTAATCAATCAAATTGTTTGCTATTTGGACGAATTAAGGAAGGATTCAGGAAGTTTTCGTATTATTTTTCACTTAAATAACCGCTTTAAATTTTTGTCCCGTACGAAGGTGAAACTTACACAATAGATAGCTCTATTTTTAACCACATAATTTAATTAAGAAAAAAGGGTTATGAGGTGCGGAATGTCAGGTTTATAATAACAAAATTATAGTTCAAGAAAAAACAAAAATGCATAAGAAAATCTTTGAATTAGCAGGTATTCGACCGGAAGCGATCCTAGTGCCTAATTCCTGGGGAATTTAAGATAGTGCTTTCAATCAGTTCCGGTATATCACTAACGATAGCTATAGCTGTATTACAGTACTTCATAAATAGCCTTCCTGAACCCTGCTTTCATTATTGCTTTATTCGAAGCTATATTTTTTCTCTCCGCAAAAATAACTGGGCTATGTTCTTTAAAAGTATCTGCTATTAACGTTAACAAATGAGTATAATATCCTCGATTACGATGAGCTAAAGGTGTAACATAATCATACAGCATCATTTTTGATTTGTTATCAATCAATTTATTTATTTCACCAACAAAAAAAGTCGGGGCAAAGGTTGACCAACCACAACATAAAATTTCTTGCCTTTCATCGACCAAACATAAAAACATGTTTTTGTCTTTAATACGTTGATAATGATACATTTCTAATTTCATATTATTCAATATAAACAAATCATATAAATCAGCGAAGCTATCAATAACAACCAATTTAAACTGCGGCACGACACCATGATTGTTGCTCAAATAAGCATAGTATTCTATGTTGCGATTTAGACGCATACACCACTTCACACAGCATTTTATTTTATAGCGTAACAATATTAAATTCTTTCTAATTTTCTCAGTATGTATATTTTTTTGAAAAAAATAACATAACCAACCTTTTGAGCTAACGGGTATCAATCCAATATACACATTCCTATTACTATTAGAAAAGCGATGTTTATAAACTTCTTGTCCCAAACCAAAATCAAGCGCTTTTAGCTCTTGCTGACTGCAAAATAGTGCTGTCTCATATAATAATATTTCTAGCGGTGAATAATCCAGGTACTTAATATTAATGATTGGTGTATGCCACAACAAAGTTTTATCAAATAACATACCATAATGCATGGCGACAACTTCATCATTACACTTTAATATCGTAAGTAATTTATTCTCGGTATATGCTAAATAAGTCGCAATTCGGCTTTCTGTATTAAATGCACTATTAACACTCTCGTAAGCCCAGCGTCTTTTATGCATATCAGCTAACATAAGCATCTGTTCATGTGCCACTTTCCCCACAAAATGCTCGATTTCAACGTTATATTTTGCCCGAAGTTTATTGCTATGCCGTCTTAAACTTTTCTTTTTTGTAATAAAACTAAAGTCAGAATTAGCACCTGGTAAACATTCAAATATATTCGTTTTACAATCTAACTGAAAACTTCTTGGTTGAGCATCTAATGTAAGCAAAACATTTTCTATCAGCACCGCATCAACCAGATATTGTTTTGCATCTTCTTTGATAAACTGAAGAAAAGCAGACATACAAGCTTCATGGCAAAAAAAGAAATTATAATCAAAAAAATCACAACCGATTAATTCAAAACAATCAAGTTTAACACCTCGATGCCGTTTTCGGTTCAGTGTAAAAGTAGCAGCACCTAAAATCTCATCACCTTGCCAGGCAAGATAAGCAAAGAATGGTTGCTTTTTTGAACAAGAAAGCGCAACGATTTCTTCAGCTGAAGGTAAGTTGAATGGCGCTTGATTGCGCTGACTGTTAAATTTCTTTAAAAATAAATGCTTATTCGTAAGTGCAGTAAATTCATATGTCATAACTTATTTACTTAAATATTTGTTTCATTAATTTTTCAAAACCACACAACTTGGCTTCTATTCTATATTTATTCGTTAAGTTACCGAGTGTTATTCGACCAACCCAATAAGGCCCCTTGTTTTTAACATCGTAGTTAACAAAGGCTCTTGAATAGCCTTTACGTTCAACACATCTTTTCTCACGCTGCGACACCTCTTTAACCCCTCCAAATGGATAACTATAGAAATTAGAATTATATTTATCCTTAAACTGATCGCAGCGCTCAAAGTCAACATTCAAATCCCGAGTAGTTAAAGAAGATAGAATAGGGTGATCGTATGAATGACAAGCGATTTTATGCCCCTGCTTTTTCATCTCATCAAGTTCAGAGGATATCAGCCCCGTAAATCGACTGTCATATAAAGCAGCATCAATAGATTGAATAATACATTCGTAACTATATTGAGCTTCTGTTTCCATTAATAATTTATCAACTAAATTAAAATTTTTTAAAATAGATTCATAAATATAAGCCCATAAAGAAAACCTATCCTTTTTGTTTGCAATATCAAATTTAAGTGATAGTATTTCATACACTCCGGTTGGAATATACGAGACCCACATTAAAAGCCTATCAACCCATAAGGTTTTTCTACCATCCTCAAAGTAACATGAAGGTACAAAAAAAATTCCTTTAAAATCAAATGATTCAAGAGAGGGCACTGCAACCAAAAAATTATTTCTATAACCATCATCAAATGTAATTAAACAAGAATATTTTATATTTACATCATCGGTAACCACGGTAAAGCGCCTATTAATAACCTCCAACTGCTTATTAAATGCACTTTCTTGGCATGAAACACCTAAGTGCAAAAGATCTTCCTCGAAATGAGAATCGGGTAAAACATTATGATATGTCACAATAGTTGGCTCATTACGTGAAAAAAAATACATACACTTAAAAATACCCACGTGATAAGCAAGCATGTAAAATAATGTCAGTATTTTATCTTTCATTCTAAAAAGTCCCTTACGTGCTGGGCCTCTATCATTATGGTATTACCTTGTATTAAATCCTGTAAAATTTGCTTCATGCTATTTCCTGAAGTAATTCATTTTCAAATGCATGCGCGTGCTGTTCATAACTTGTATCTCCATCAATGAAAATACGACACCACAACTCCATGCACAATAATGCAAAAATTGGATAACTATAATCTTGCTCACCAAGCCTATCTTCAATAATAAGCCTTTGAACCGATTCATACTTAAATAAACCTCGTTGAGTTAAGCTTTTCTCACCCAGCAATTCATCCACTAACTCTCTTAAATCATGCTTTAACCAATCACGTAATGGCACTCCAAAACCTACTTTAGAACGGTAAATAACAGATTTAGGCAAATAACGCTCAGCCATTTTTTTTAAAATCCATTTCCCATGACGACCATGTTGCTTAAACTTTGTATGAATACGTGATGCACATTCAGCCACACGCTTCTCTAAAAAAGGGACACGAACCTCAACACCATGAGCCATGCTCATCTTATCCGTGTAATTAAGATTATGATCAACAAGAAAGTAACGCCGCTCTAAATACAACATTTTTTCCAATGCATTTTTTTCAGGCCGATTCTTAAGTTCATCTAACAAGCCTGCCATGGGATTATCGCTGAGCTTATTTTTTATTTCATCCGTGAAAAGCTCTCGTACTATTTCAGGTTTAATCCAATAGAAATAAGATAATAATCTCGCATTGTTTGATTCACCTGCATACGCAAACATTTTTGCTAATCGTCTAAGCTTCGGATCTCTTGTGGGTAAATTTTCACATCTTTTTTGAAGACCTCGTCGCATCCAAACAGGTAACCAAGACCAATACTTTTCCAGTTGTATTGCATAATGCCTACGATAACCTGTGAATACATCATCACCTCCCGCACCAGAAAAAAGCACTTTAATACTTTTATTGCGAGCTTCTTCACAAATCAACGATACATTGAGCGGTGCTGGATCAGCCTGAGGCTCATCTAAGTGATACATCATCCAAGCTAAACGCTTAAACATATCGGGCTTAACTTCAACCTCATTTAAATGCACACCCACATGTTTTGCAACCGTTCGAGCATAAGGTAAGTCGTCAACAAATCCATCTTTCTTTTTTTGTGTCCTTTCGGACTTAATCGTAAAACACTCAAAATCAGCAAGACCTGTTTTTTTTGCCATAGCTACAATAAGACTCGAGTCAAGCCCCCCCGATAAAAAAAACCCTACAGGCACATCTGAAACTAACTGCTCCTCCACGCTTGTTTTCAATGCATCTTGAAGAGCATTACAAGCTTGTCTAACATTTGTTTTTTCAGGTTGATAATGGGGCCATTCACTATATTTTGTTTTTTCTATAATATTTCGAGCTTTAACGCGTAAATAAGTTCCCGGCTCAAGTTTAAAAATATTTTTCAGCACAGTTTCGGGACCAGGGCTCCAAAGAAATACAAGCGAACGAAAAATCGCATCATAATTTAACTCACGCGAAACATTTGGATTAACTAACAGTGACTTCATTTCACTCGAAAAATAAAATCCATTTTTATTTTCAGTATAATATAACGGTTTTACACCAAAAGGATCGCGTGCAAGCAAGAGTTCGGATGAACGCGTATCCCACAAAGCAAAAGCAAAAATACCAGTTAGTTTTTCTAAACATGCAAGGCCATAATGCAAATAAAGATTTACAATAACTTCAGCATCACCGTCTGAAGTAAATGTATAACCGAGATCAATTAATTCATCACGTAATGCTTTGTAATTATATATTTCCCCATTAAATACAATGCAAGCTTTTCGCTTTATATCCCATAAAGGTTGATTACTATGCAATGATAAATCGATGATACTTAATCGCGCATGCGCTAAATGAACATTATCAAAGGAAAGTACCGATAGATTATCAGGTCCGCGATTCGCTATTTTTTTTGCCATGACTTGTAACTGCTGAAAACTACAGTCACCTAATACCCCTACAATTCCACACATAAGTTTCTATCTCTAAAATATATCCTATTGGCAATGCATAAGCGGTAAAAGCAAAATTTTAAATACTAACGTTCACGAAGTGCACCGCCTTTTCTAAGGAGACGTTGATTTTGCTATTATTAAGCTAATACAGAAATAATTTGTTCTGATATCACCTGATACTCAAAACACTTCTTTTTCTTCAAAGCATTTGCTAACAATTGTTGCCTTTGATCTTCACTCTGAAGAAGTTTAACAACTGTCTCAGCAATAGAATACTCATCATTGGGATCAAAATAAACGGCAGCATCCCCTAACACATCATGCGCATAAGGAAGATCTGATGCTGCAATAAGGCAATTTTCGCTCATAGCTTCAACCAACGGCAACCCAAACGATTCAGTCAAGGATGGAAACAACAACATATCACACTTACAATAAACATATCCAACTTCTTCCTTATTTAATAATCCAAGCCAAACCACACGATCCTTTATCGATAACCGTTTGGCTTCATTCTGTAACTCCAGGGTTAATGCTTTTTCTTGAGCGTTTTTGGTACTTTCAAGATCTGCGGTTAATAACAGCGTCGCCTTAGGAAACACGCGTAAAATATGAGAAAATGCCTTTAGTAAGAGCATATGATTTTTAGGCGGCCGAACAGCGGATACATAAACAAATTGAGGCCCTGCATTTTGATCAATAAGGATCTTCTTAGACGAGCGAATATTAGTCGAACTAATACAACCAGAATAACCACTTGGAATAATATGAGTTTTACACTTGACACTTGGGTAAAATTCTATAATTTTATTTTTCATCGCTTTTGTTTGTACAATTACTGCCGTACTTGGGCGCAAACTCGTTAAAATAAATTGACGTAAGATAAACATATGAATATTCATCATAGCTTGCCACGCCTGATTTGCTTCTTTGAAAAAGGCATTAGGCTGATGACAAAAAACAACTTGTTTTCTTGCAGGGCGAATTGAACCAACATTAGCAAAAGAAAAAATAACGTTTGCATCGAGTTCTCTAACGCGCCTTTGAAGCAATACATTAATCCATAATAAACGTGACCACTTACTATTGCCCAATTTTACTGATTCAAGAACAACACGCTGAGCAACCCATGGATCATCAAAATCTCGACTCTGCCGATCAGACAAAAAAACGTGCCAAGTCCAATCAGGCCTTGCTTTAGGCAACCAATGCAATAAATCTTTTAGTACTGTTGCACCACCATGCCCAAAAATACCAACCGCATCAATCACAACTTTCATGGCCAACATCCAATGTTAATGTTTTTCTGTGATGATTAAATACATGCCAAACCTTATTGGGTCGCTTATATACCACCTCTTCAAAACCTTGTGCCGTAACCTCGGGGACAAAAAAAACAATATGCTCCAATGCATGTGCTTTAAATTTCATTTTTTGCTCAGCACTACTTTCTACATAACGCTGGATTGCCTGCATCAAACTCTCGATATTCCCTGCCTTAAAACGAAAGCCATTATAGCCATCGATAACCATATCTTTTTCACATCCGGCTTTATCTGAAACAATAACAGGCAACCCCGTGCTCATTGCTTCATTTACAACCAAGCCCCATGGATCAGATCGAGTAGGCAAAACAAAAATATCAGCACGCCCAAGTACCCGTGGCAACTCATCTTGCTGCAAAAATCCATGTAGCGTTACATTCTTCATTTGATGCATGTCAATAAAGGCCTTTAGCAATACCGCATCAGGTCCTGAACCAATAATATGTAGTTTGATCTTATGGTTCTGTAGACGATAAATAGCCTGTAACAAGTCCATGACGCCTTTATGCTCAACTAAGCGACTAACACAAACCATCACCGTTTCCACACTTGCACTATCTGAAAATTCTTGAGCCGCAACAGTAGAAAAATGATGATTATCAATAGAATTGGGTGCAACCCATATCAGTCGTTCAGGCACATCAAAAGAAGTCAGATAGGTTTGACTTGCTGTGCCAGGCACAACAAATCGATCTGCTTGTTTTATTAATGTTTTTTTGAAATATGATTTCAAACCAGACTTGATGCGATTATCTTGCAAGGTACTTTCAACCCATAAAATATGCTCAACGTTACGCATTTTAGCGTACAGTACCGCACTTAAAAATGCCGTATGATTATAACCACCGCATATAATAACATCGGGCTTTAACGCAGCTAATGCTTTTTTTACGCCACGATTTATGTAGAATGGACTACCATATTTTGTGGGAATATAACCACCAGGGAGAACATGATAATCAAACGCAATATTATTCTGCTCAACCCTCCATTCTCGTTGATAATTACTTTTTCTTAAAAATAAGACTGTAAAGTTAGCGTAATGCTTTGCCATACGATTAAACAGAGGTATTCGGTAAGGTGCGATAATCTCCGTAATTAGAACAACGCGCTTATCCTTTTCTGCTTTTATACATGCAGTTAGATTGGATGCCATCACTCGGTGCACCCTAAAGATGTTATATAACTATACTCAAGTTTCGTTGTACATACATCCCAAGTAAAGTACTGAAGTACTTTACGCTGTGCTTTTTTCCCCATATTTTCTCTTAGTTTTTTGTTTTGAATGAGCTCTAACATTTTATCTTCCAGTAAACGTTCATCATGAGGCGGCACAAGAAAACCATCAACCCCGTTTTCAATAATATCTTCACATCCTTGGCCTCTGCATCCAATCACAGGCTTCGATTGCATCATGGCTTCTAAATATACAATTCCAAATGCTTCTGTATAAGATGGTAATGAAAAAAAGTCTGCAACCCGCATAAATGCAGGTACATCGTGGTTAGATGCTCGCCCCCAAAACTTAACATACGCTAAAATGCCACACTCATCTGCGATCATTTCTAAACGCGTTCTATCAGGACCATCGCCAACAATCCAATAGCGTATACCCAAAATACCTTTATTCAACAAACAAGAAAATGCACGCAGATTGTATTCAATACCTTTGATTTGATGGAGACCACAAACGCTTAAAATAATCGTATGTTCCCCTTTTTGATTCAGTAAATATTCTTCCATCGGATGAACATTTATAACAGGATTTATGCCGTTAGGAATCACTTCATAATTGTCTCTTCCACCACTAACTCGCTTGTAATAATCAATCAATGGTGTTCCTACAAGTACGATTCTCGTAACATACTTAAGAAAAAAAACTAAAGCTCGTCGCTTTATTTTTGTGTTTTCTATTTTTTGAGGATCTTCTTGTCCATGCAGTGTTAAAAAAGATGGTATCTGAAGTGCATGTCCTATCGAGGCGACTGTATGGGCCGTGATAAGCGTATGTCCATGTACAACATCAATTTTTATGTTTTTTAGTAATTTACGCATTTTTCTTTTAGCAAAAACACACATCATTCTTGCATCAAAAGGGAATGCATAATACCCTGGAGCTTTAGGGTAATACATAACATTAACCTGAATACCATCCAATACGTATGAATCTTTCGGACGAATCAAATGTTTAGGACGATAAGGCATCATCACCCATACAGCAACTGTATGCCCAAATTGTTCCAATGCCTTAACTTGCTGATGAATATAAGACGCTTTTACATCATCTGTGACACTTGGATAATCAGGTGTAATTACGAGAAAGTACATGCTTATTCACTAAAAGAATGTTCTAATATTTGACATCCAGAAGTAAAAAATACTAGCCAAATGCCACCATATAAAGACTTGGTGTGGTAGTCCACTCATTTTTGGAGCTCACTACTATATCCTAAATTAGCAAATTGAGACGTTTTCCTGAGGGGGAAATAAAGTAACATTTCGGCTATTTTTTTCGAATATTTAACACTTATTTTTTCTATAGGTGTTAATAATGTAGCCAATATCAAGCAAAATAAAACTGTGGAAAAAAAATTAATAAGACCTGCTGTAAGCAAACCAACACCGCATTCAGGTAATTTTAAATAGAGATAAGATGACCAAGAGCAAATAACAGGAACATGTATTAAATATAGTGGAAACGAAATTTTTCCTAAAAAGGTCGATACTCTATTTGCAAAAAAGGTTTTCATTATATTGCTTAGAGATGCGAAAATCACTATTCCGGCTCCAAGTAAGCATATCACATAGTCATTCGCTCGAAAATGAGTCGAAAGTATCGCTAACGCTACAAATGATAATATTACAATAATTTCAACCTTATTCTTATTCACTCCTATTTTTTGCATTGAAGTATGAATATTATATTTCTTATGAAGCTCAGCTATTATATAACCAATAAAAAAACACGCATAAAATGGGTAGGCACAAAATAATATAGTTGTTATTAGTACAACCACCTGCCAATGTATGTGCTCTGTTCTTCGAAATATTCCTAAGTAAGCATAAATGATAAAAGAGCCCATAATTTCTATATGCATGGTCCACAAACTTGAATTATACGTCCTACTTGAATTGTAATTAAAAAAAACATCATAAAAACTGCCATTCCGCACCCTCAGACGCACTTTTCTTAATTAATTTATCTGATCAAAAAAAATACCTTTCACTGCAGCTCTCTCTCGGAATGAGCATCTATTTTCCCTTGTTTTCGTTGTTTAACG